>CAJDVG010000043.1_pt1 | contig 18163 bp, 16 predicted proteins | sample 7391321 | NCBI WGS metagenome assembly CAJDVG01 (sample SAMEA7055706, study PRJEB34461) | soil metagenome | biome: terrestrial ecosystem; feature: Peninsula; material: soil | place: Antarctica | collected 2016
ACGATCACGCTGCGAAGACACGAAGCGAGAAGGGTCTCCTCATCGCGAACAGGTACCGCGACGATCACATGCACAAGACTCTCCACAGCGGACTCCCGAGGATGATCAGTGATCGAGGACGCTCGACGCTGACGTAGGAGAGGGCAGTCGCGGTTTTCTGCACGACGCGGGGATGAGGTTACGGCGCTCAATGGGTGGACAGATACAGTTGCCCCACCCTGGCCAGGTCACGCTCGGCGTGGTGTTGGCGCACATAGAGTGTGAGGTCCGCGACGCGTCGAGCGTGTTGTTCGTCAAAGGCGAGAGGACCCGGTCCCAGCGCATGACCGACGGTTCTCAAGACCTCGTCGACGCACTGGGCGACACAGGATCGTACGCGTGCCGCCAGCAGCGCTCCTTGATGTCCCGTCGCGTGGCCTCGATCGATCATCTCTGCAGCTCGCAGCAGGCTCTCCAGCCCCGCGGTGAGGGCTCGATCGCAGAGACCGATAGACATCAGCGCGACTTGGTCCGGCTCGCGCGTCCTGGCGGCCTCGATGAGCCGGCCGGCGACGGCGGCAGCCCCGCCGAACCAGACCGCAGCCACCCCGATGCCGCCCCAGGAGAAGCCCGGTCTTTCCAGATACCAACCGGCCTCGCGAATCGGTAGCGCTGGTGCGTCGCTGAGGCGGAGAGTGCCCGTGACGATCTGGGCAAGACCTCTCGGCTTCCAGGAGCTCTCGTCGGTCACGCTGCTCGTGGAGTCGAGATGAACGGCGAACAGCCGCTGTCGTCCCTGGTCCGACGCGGTGACCAGAGCGTGGCTGAGCCGGCCCGCCAAGGAGCACCACGGCTTGCTGCCGGACAGTCTCCAGCCTGAACCGGTTTCCTCTGCGACGAGCTGATGGCCTGGGCCGTTCGCCGCGAACACGCCCCAGACGCTGTATGCGGTGAGGTCATCGATTCCGGACAGATCCGCACTTGATTGCGCCAGGATGGCCGTGGCGTCGATGTGCGGCTCCAGGATCCGTGCCGTCGAGAGGTCGACGCAGCCAAGGGTGGCCAGACCCGAGAACGTGTCCCAGCTCGACCTGCCGAGGCGGGTGGCCAGGAAGCTCACGTGTGGTGCGAGCTCCAGCGAAGCGGTGACGTCGCCGGCGATCGGGCCGGCCAAGGAGGCCACCTGCTCGTGCAGCCAGGTGTCGCTGCGCCAAGCCAGCCGGGGTTCGATGTCGCCGGCGGCTGCGATGCCAGGCATGGGACCGTCTTTCATGATGGGACACTGGCGCGGTGGACCTGGACAAGGTAACTCACCACTGTCGAGGAGTCGACCTGAACCGCAAGCGAAGTCACGACGGCCGAAGCGATCGGATAGACCGTGGCTGAGCCCAGGTTTCACCATGGTCAGCCGGGCACACCGGAGGCGCAGTGGCTCTTGGATCCCGCGTGGGACGCCCTGCCCACGGTCCGTCTGGCTGAGCTCGCGCAGACGTACGAGCGGCTGGTCGTCGTGGCGGCACACCCGGATGACGAGACCCTTGGGGTGGGAGGTGTCATCGCCCGTCTTGCCCGGCTGGGGATGCCGATCCGTTTGATGGTCGCCACGGCCGGCGAACGCAGCCACCCTGACGCGACACAGTGGCAGCCGGGCGTGCTGGGACGAGTCAGGCAGGACGAGGTCGCGGCCGCCATGCGGATCCTCGCGCCGCAGGCGACCATCACCCATCTCGGTCTGCCGGACGGTGAGCTCGCGGTCCGCGAGGGGGAGTTGACGGCCATGGTGGCAGCTCTCTTGCTCGAGACCGATCTGGTGCTGGCGCCCTGGGTCGATGACGGGCACGCCGATCACGACGCGGCGGGACGAGCCGTTCGCCGGGCGGCCGCTACGGTCGGATGTCGCGCGCTGTACTACCCCGTCTGGATGTGGCATTGGGCGGTGCCCGAGCAGTTTCCGTGGGAGCGCGCGGCGGTCGTCGAGCTGACGATCGATGCAGCCACCCGGAAGTCCGCTGCTTTGCGGTGCTTTCCCAGTCAGACGTCGGGATTGGGTCCGTTGCCCGGCGACGCCCCCGTCATCACCGACCGCATGCTGGAGCGTGGCCACCGGTTGATCGAGGTCGTCCTCACCGCGGATGAGCCGTCTCGACTCCGTCCGGGGGCGCGTGTCACGACGTCTTCGCAGGCGTCTTCGGGGACGTCTTCGGGAACGTTCGACGCCATGTACGACGGAGGCGGAGACGACCCCTGGGGCTTCGAGGACTCTTTCTATGAGGAACGCAAACGGATGCTGACGCTGGCTGTGCTCGGTCGGCAGCGATACCGCAATGGGCTGGAAATAGGTTGTGCGACCGGGAGATTGGCGGAATCGCTCGCGGAACGCGTGGACCATCTCACGGGCCTGGATTTCTGCGAAGCGGCGCTTCGAGTCGCCTCCCGACGCCGCTTTCCAGGTTCGGGACGATCGGGAACCGTCCGCTGGAAGCTGGGCGGGGCGCCTGAGGAGATCCCGGCGGGTCCGTTCGACCTCATCGTGATGTCGGAGGTGGGGTACTTCCTGTCGCCTCGTTCATTGCTGGCAACGTTGAGGAGGGTGCGAGGATCGCTGGCCCCCGGCGGTGAGATCGTCCTGGTGGATTGGACGCATCCGACACGGGATATCCCGTTGAACGGCGAACTCGTCCACCGGCAGGCGATGAGCGTGTTCGATCTACCGCACCGAGTCGCCTACCGGGATGCAGACTGCCGGATCGATGTGTGGGGATCCCCGGTATCGGTGGCTGGAGAAGAATCGATGGTCGACCGGTCTTCCGGTGCGTGTAGGTCATGAGGTTCTCACCCCTACCGACCGGTCCGTGAGTGCCGGCCCAGGGCCCAGATCGCGAGCGCGCTCAACGTCACCGCGAACCCCGCGAGTGCTCCGAGCTCACCGGCGATGCCGGCCAGGCCCGCACCGTCGTTCATGATCTTGTTCCAGGAGTCCATCGCCCATGCATGTGGCGTGAGGTGACCGACCGTGCGCATCGTCGATCCGACCACTGACAGCGGCCACATGCAGCCGCCGAGCATCCCCAGCACGATGCCTGCGGGCACCGCCACGGCGACTGCTTGTCCGGCGGTACGGGAGAGACCGCCGAGGGCCATTCCGGCCGCCGCGGCGATGACCGCGTACACGACGACCAGCGCTAAGACCGCCAGCGGGTCCCCGAAGTCGATGCGGAAAAACGCCAGACCGAGACCGAGAAGGATCGCCGCTTGAAGCAGCGCGATGGCGAGTCGCGACAGCCCCAGTCCCGACAGGTACACGGCGCGCCCGTGCGGAGCGGCGAGAGCGCGTTGGAACACTCGAAGCTCGCGGGCCTGAACGAGCGCCGCCGCACCGAGCAGCCCGTTGAGGAACGTGAACAGCATCAACTGCGACGTGACGACCGACGCGAACCGGTTCTGTTCCATCTCGTTGAGCATCCCCAGCGTCCGTGACGAGACGGTCACCGGCGGCGCCCGCGACACCGCGGCGTCTACCGCATCCCGGGCCGCCGTCAGAGGCACCTTCGAGGACAGCACCTCCACGGCCACGGCTTCGCTGCTGACCTGCGCGGCGGCCGCCTGTACCGCGGTCATGAGAACCCCGGCCCCGGAGGACCCCTGCTGCACGTAGATCTCGACCGGCGAGCCGTCCCGTGGGATCCCGATGCCCCCGCTCAGGACACCCAGCCGGATGTCCCGGTAGAGATCTGCGCGGTCGGGGTACGCGGTCACCTCGACGGCGGAGGAGTCCTCCAGTTGGGTGATCAGCGTGGTGCCGATCGGCCCAGGACGGTCCGTGATGAGCCCCACCGACAAGCGCGAGCTGGACTCGCCGAAGCCCAAACTGATGAGCAGGATCAACACGATCGGCAGCGCGAGGGTGCTGAACATCGAGACTCGGTCCCGGAAGAACCTGAGCCACTCCACCCGTGCGGTGGCCAGCGTCGCGGTCATCCGGCCACCTTGTTTCGTAGCACGAACAAGCCGGTCACCGCGGTCCCGACCCCGACGCCCAGCAGCAGCGAGATCTGGCCCAGCACGTCTGCGACCCCAGCGCCGGAGGCGGACAGGTCGACGAACGCCGTGAGCGCCTGCCCGTTGGGGGTGAACCGCCGCACGGTGTCCAGCGTCCCCGTCGCGCCGACGAAGAACGTGCCACCCGCTACCGCGAAGAGCAGCGCGATGATCGTGGTCAGCGTGTCGGCCTGGTTCTCCGTCCGGGCCAGGCCGGTGATGAGCAGGGAGATTCCGCAGATCGCGGTGACGGCCGCGACGATGACCACGAACACGCCCAGCGGGTCGCCCCAGGAAGCCCCGAAACCCCACCAGGTGATGAGCCACACCGCCGTCATGCTGGCGACCCCGATGAGCATCACCCCGACGGTCTTGCCGAGCAGGACGGAGGCCGGGGTCACCGGGGCGGCCAGGATGCGCGGCAACGTCCCCTCGTTGCGTTCGGTGACGATCGAGCGCGCGCCGTTGCCGATGATGAAGAAGAGGAACAACATGGCGACGCCGGGCGCGAAGTAGGCCATGGCTGAGAAGGTGCCGGTCGCCTCGCCTGGTGTCACGGTGACTGCAGGCGGGGTCGAGGCCGCGGCTCGAACCGCGTCCGTGACGTCCACCAGGCCCGCCAGGGTGGCCGCCGAGGCGGTGATCCTGGAGGTCTGCAGGTCGGCTGCCACCCCGGTCGCCACCGCTTCGGCGACAGACTGCGCCAGGGGATCCTTCGCCGTACCCACCACGTTGAGGTCAGCCGTTCGTCCCGACAGGATCGCCTCGCCGAGGCCGCGGGGCAACACGACGACCGCGTCGTAGGCGGCTGACGTCACGGCGGCATCGACGTCGTCGACGCGCTCGACCGTGGCGAACGCGACGCCGTTGCCTCCCGACTCGAGGAGGTTCGAGGTGACCTGTTGGGAGATCTGGGAACGGTCCGCGTCAGCGACCCCGATCGTGACATCGAGCGAGAACCCTCCACCGAGTGCGGCGCCCACGACGAGCGCGATGAGGATCGGAGCGATCAGCGCCTGGATGACGACGGACCGGTCGCGCAAGGATCGGCGCAACCCGACCTCGGCGATCAACCACGCATTCCGCCACATCAGTCACGCAGCGCTTTCCCCGTCAGATGGAGGAAGACGGCTTCCAGATCGGGTTGGGCGACCTCGACGGCCACGACGGCGAGGTGGTTACGCTGCGCAGCCAGCACGGCCGGAGCGATGAGCTGCGGACCGCTGGCGGCGACGACCGACGCACCGAATTCGGTGTCTTGCACCGCGCTGACGTTCGGAAGTCCCCGCAGTTCGACGCACCATGCGTCGGTGTCGGCACGCCCCCCCTGAACCCGAAAGCTCACCGTCGTCTTCTCCCCGAGGCGCTCGACGAGTTGGTCGCGCGTGCCCTCTGTGATCAACCGACCCTGGTCGATGATGCCGACCCGGTCGCACAGCCGCTCGGCTTCCTCCATGTAATGCGTGGTGTAGAGCACGGCCATCCCCGACCCACCGAGCTCAGCGACCGACTCCAGGATGCTGTTCCGGCTCTGCGGGTCGACCCCCACCGTCGGCTCGTCCAGGATCAACAAACGGGGTTCGTGCAGCAGCCCGACGGCAATGTTCGCGCGCCGCTTCATGCCCCCGGAGTAGGTGTCGATGCGGTCCTTCGCCCGCTCCCGCAGGCCGACCACGTCCAGGACGACGTCGATCCGCCGACGCAGCTCAGAGCCGTTAAGGTTCTGTAGCTTGCCGAAAAAGTAGAGGTTCTCGATCGCGGACAAGTCCGGGTACAACGCGATGTCCTGCGGCACCAGACCGACGAGCGACCTGCGAGACGACGTCACTGGTTGCCCGAGCAGAGACACCTGCCCCGCGTCGGCCCTGAGCAGGCCGGCGACGATCGAAATGATGGTGGTCTTGCCGGCTCCGTTCGGCCCCAGCAGACCGTACGTCTCACCCGGCTGGATCTCGAAGGACACATGGTCCACGGCGGTGTGTTCGCCGAACCGCCGGACCAGATCCTCCACCTGCAGGACCGGGTGGTCCGCGACGGCTCCAACGCCGACCAGGCGCTCTGGGTGGGGGTCCACCCACTCACGGTAACGGTTGCGAGGGCGAGCCCACGGGTTCCCCCAGCAGGACCCGACGTGCTCTCATCGGGATACGCGTGTGTGCGCACAGGAGGACGTGTGAACGCGATCGTGGACCCGTCTCGGCATGGGGTCCTGTGGCTGCACCTTGAAGACGTCTACTGGAGCACCCGCGGGCGCTCCTCGATCACGGCCCTCATGGTCGCGGTGGCGATCACTCTCGCGCTCGTGCTGGGAGCCAACCCGCTCGACATCGGCTCCTCCAGCGGCGGCGATCCGCTGACCGGTCTGGCCCTGCTGGTGGGCGTGTTGATCAACCTCGCGTTTGTGACGGTGTGCATCCTGAAGGGGAAGCTGGCGATCGGGCTGGTCGGGCTGTTCGTGCCGGTGGTTGCGCTGGTGGCGGCGGTACGAGTCGCGATGCCCGACTCCTGGTGGGCCCGGCGCCGGTACGCGGTCGACGGCCGCAAGGATCGGCGCTCCCGCGGACGCTTCGATGCCGCCTACCACGCGCGCTGGGACCGGTTGCGCGACCTGATTGGCGGTCCCCCCGACCCTGACTGAGCAGGCTCCCCGTGCGGGGGCGCGCGAATGTTGACGGGCTCGTCCAGGCACGCGGAGTTGGCCGGTGCGCGCCCGCTGACCTTCTTGTGCTGATCAGACTTGTGCCGTTCAGCGTTTCGTCGGGCACGAGTACGACGGGCGCACGCTCGCGGTACGGCGCGCTCCGCGGGACACTGCAAAGGTGAAGACATCCCGCGCCCTGTGGGCGATCCCAGCGGCCCTGGCGGGGCTTGCGGCTCATGACATATGGCAGAAGCAACATTCCCTGCTCCGGGCCTTCCCGGTGCTAGGTCACGGCAGGTATTTCGTCGAGACCGTTGGCCCCGAACTGCGGCAGTACATCGTGGCCGGCAACGACGAGGAGCGACCGTTCAGCCGCGACCAGCGCCGGTACATCTATACATCGGCCAAGGGTGTCAACAACTATTTTGGATTCGGTACCGACAACGACCTGGAACGCGCGGACGGTTACCCGATCATCAAGCACCGCACGTTCACCGACGTCCAGCCATCGACCGCCGACGCCCACCAGGCGCACGATGCCTGGTTGCCCTCGGCCAAGGTCCTCGGTGGTCCTCGCCGGCGGCGGCATGCCTTTCGTCCGAACTCGGTCGTCAACGTCTCGGCGATGAGCTTCGGCAGCCTTTCTGGGCCCGCTATTGCCGCCTTGAATCGGGGAGCCGCCCTAGCCGGATGCCTGCACAACACTGGCGAGGGCGGCCTGTCGCCGCACCACCGGCAGGGTGGGGATCTGATCATGCAGATCGGGACGGCATACTTCGGCTGCAGGGACCAACGCGGGCGGTTCGACGTGAACCGGCTAGTCGAGCTCGTCCAAAGCGCCCCTGTGAAGGCCATCGAGATCAAGCTCAGCCAGGGAGCCAAGCCAGGGCTGGGCGGGGTGCTGCCGGCGGCCAAGATCACCCCGGAGATCGCCCGAATCCGGGGCATCACGCGGGGCCAGGATTGTATTAGCCCGTCGCGGCACGGGGAGTTCGACAGTGTCGACAGCATGCTCGACTGGGTCGAGAAGGTCGCCGACGCCACCGGTCTGCCGGTGGGGATCAAATCGGCGGTCGGTGAGATGTCGTTCTGGCATGAGCTGGCCGAGCTCATGGCCGACGGCGAACGCGGCGTGGACTTCATCACCGTCGACGGCGGCGAAGGCGGCACAGGCGCGGCGCCGATGGTGTTCAGCGACAACGTGTCGCTGCCGTTCCGGGCGGGGTTCCCTCGCGTGTATTCGGTGTTCGCGTCGGCGGGGATCGCCGATTCCGTGCTGTTCATCGGTTCGGGCAAGCTCGGCCTGCCTGACACTGCGCTCGTGGCGTTTGCGATGGGTGCTGACACGGTCAACGTGGCGCGTGAGGCGATGCTGGCCATCGGTTGCCTGCAGACGCAGAAGTGCCATACCGGTCACTGTCCCACCGGGGTGGCCACCCAGAATGCCTGGCTGACCCGAAGCCTCGACCCGGACTTGAAGTCCGCGCGGCTGGCCGGCTACGTGCGCACCTTCCGACGGGATCTGCTCAAGGTGGCTGAAGCGACGGGTCTGGCTCACCCCGCTCTGATCAGCACCGATGACATTGAGATCCTCACCAGTCGTACGACCTCGACACCGTTGCGCGAGATTGTCGGGTACGACGCGCGCTGGGGCGGCCCCAGTGAGGCAGACCGCACCAAGCTGATCGAACTGATGCGCCGGACCGCTGCGCAGGCAGAACAGGCCCCGCCTTCATCGGCAGCCGAGCGCTGAGGCCACTTTCCCGGTCCGCGATAGGGCGCCAGGGTTCGCCTCGCGCCTACCGTGGGCGGAATTCTACGTGCCGACATCTCGGTAGGCCTCCTGTGTGAGCGCTGCGAAGAGGCCGAAAAGCACGCTCTTGCTTACCGCGGCGCGTGCCGGGCGACCTCGACACCTTGAAGAGCCGAACGTCTGGTTCGGTGACCGCGCCCGGGCCCATGACCGCAATCGCAGCCTCGCGGTCCTGGATCATGTTCGACGCACGGGCAGTCTGGCTGCTGGCAATCGCGGCGGGGGGTACGTCCCCACCGCTCATGCGCGGATTGCCGACTCATCCCGGCGGCCTGGCCGATCTGTGCCCAGCTTGCCCCCGCCCCGCGAGCTGCGAGTACGGCGGAGTCGAGCTCGAGCTGCGCCTTGACCACGCCTTCAGTGGCCGAACGCACACCGTCGACAGCCCCCTCCGCGTTAACCTGCACTGGGCGCCTCCACTTCGCGTCGACTTGACAAGGAGTGTGCCAGAGCTTTTGCGTGTCAGGAAATCCTGACGTATGGTGTTGTCAGGAAAGCCTGACAACACTGTGTCTGGCGTCCTGAGGCAGGGAGGCTGCACCATGTCGCACGATCACGAATGCTCCGAGGGTCTGCAGATGGCCTTGGATGAGGCGCTTGACTGCTGGCAGGCAGCCAAAGACCCCTTGGTGCCCTGCGGGTCTGATCGGCGACGCCTGAAGACCACCTTGATGACCGCACGACGAGAAGGTGCCACCTGGTCACAACTGGGCGAGTGTCTCCGAGTCGACCCCGCTGCACTGCGCTCGGGTGTCGGCTGCATGCCCCGATGGGGTCGACGCCCTGATGAAGCGCACCGGGGCCATGGGGCAGGGGCAGGCATGCCGAAACGCTGCGCGGACACGCGAGGCTGCGGCCAGCGTCACGGCGATGGCCCGTGCCACCGCTGCGACCACCGCCACGGTGTTGGCCGGGCCTGAACAGCCCGATCGCAGACGCTCCTGACGTCCTCCCGGGCCCGCCCATGGGCCGTGCGCGACGCACCCAAAAATGTCCTGGATGCCATAACTGCTATGGATGCCGACCACCGCTCACCGAAAGGGAGTTTCATGGATACCATCACCGACCCCTCAATCGACGTCATGCCCAGAATCGGAGACAGGGCGCCCGAGTTCACTGCCCAGACGACGCAGGGCCAGATCTCGTTTCCGTCAGATTACGCCGGCAAGTGGACCATCCTCTTTTCTCATCCTGCTGATTTCACGCCGGTCTGCACGAGCGAGTTCATGACCTTCGCCACGATGCAGCAGGATTTTCAGCAGCACAACACGGAGTTGGTGGGGCTGTCCGTGGACGGCTTGTATAGCCATATCGCTTGGCTGCGGACCATCAAGGAAAAGATTCGCTTCCGCGACATGTCGAACGTCGATGTGACGTTCCCACTCATTGACGACGTTTCGATGAACGTCGCCAAGAAGTACGGCATGATCATGCCTGGAGAAGCGGAGACCCAAGCTGTCCGGGCGGTCTTCTTCATCGACCCTGAAGCGATCATTCGGGCCATCATCTACTACCCGCTGTCACTGGGCCGCAATTTTGACGAGCTGTTGCGGGTCATCAAGGGACTGCAGACTGCCGACGCGTTCAATGTGGCCCTTCCGGCGGACTGGCAGCCAGGTGAGCGGGTCATCGTGCCACCGGCGGGCTCCTGCGGGACGGCCCAGGAGCGCATGGAAGGGACGACTGAAGGCATCGAGTGCGAGGACTGGTTCTTCTGCACCAAGGAGTTGAGCGCGGAGACGATCGCGAAGAAGCTCCATCGTTAGCCAGCGTCGAGCCCGAGTTCGTGGATCGGCGCATCGAGCGGCGCCTCCCTCGCCTCCGCTGGACCTGCCCGTCAATATGGGGAGGGGGGCGGCGGCGAGAACGCGCCGGGCATCGCGGCCAGCTCGCGCACGAGGATCCTCTCGCGCCGGGCGAGCTGCAACGCCATGAGCAGCCGCGAGTCGACGTCTCTGGCGGCCAGCAAGCGCTGCCGGTCGGCCATGTCCACCATGACGTGCCGTGCGGCCTCGTACGACAACTGCAGAGGGTCCTCCGATAGGTCCACGCTCGACAACCCGACCTGCTCGCGATAGCCCTGCACCTCCGCCGCCACTCGGGGCACCAAGTGCGCGACGAGTTCAGGATCCCGGGTGTGGTCGTTCAGCCACGTCACGTAGCCCGTCGAGTACGGCGTCCGCGCGTCCCGGTCCACCGACTCCAGCCGGAATCGACGCACCCCGCTCGTCATGACCGCGAACGACGAGTGCCCCGCGTCCGAGACCTGGTCCAACCGCGCCGAGCAGCCGATGTCGTGCAGCGCGATGACGCCGCTCCGGCTGACCTCCTGTCCCTTGCGGATCGCCACCACACCGAAGTGGTCGTCTTCGCCCGCCTTGCGCCGCGCGAGCAGGTCGCGCAGCATCGTCACGTACCGCGGCTCGAAGATCCGCAGAGGCATCTTTTCGCCCGGAGTCAGCACCGTGCCGAGCGGGAAAAGCGGCAGTGACGGCATGTCCCCAGCGTAAGTCTGATGCCGTCAGCGCACCCAGGTCGGCGGCAAGCTGCCCGACGGATCGAGGGGCGGGTTCGCCGATGGAACGGAGCTCGGGGTGAGTGGCCGTGCGGACGTCGGCAAGGCCGGGGTCGCGCGGGTCACCTGCGGGGACGGGGACGTGGGGGAGCTGGGGCGGTCGAGGTACTGGTACCCGAACGCCACAGCGGCCAGGAGCACCACGGTGGCGATGACGGCCGCGACGATCTTGGGGATCGAGTAGGGCCGTTCCCCGACGACGTGGCCGTCGAAGGCGTTGACGTACACCGTGTACGGCTTGCCCGCGTACAGGTAGGAGGCCACCCACAGCGGCAGCAGCATGAGCTTGAACGTGATGTCCGCATATGAGGTGCTCACGCTGGTCAGCTGCTGAACGTCGCCACCGATGTCCGCGCGGCAGTCCCCCTCGATGATGGGACGCATCCTCCCCTGCGCAATCGTCAGGCCGTTCTCCGGCTGCACGTTGTAGCGAAGCGCTTGGAACCCTGAGAGGTAGTCGGCCCGGAACGGTTGCGCCCGTTGCAGGGTCCACGGCTCCAGCTTCTGGAGGGTGTCGGACGGCAGCTGCGTCGAGGCGGGCACCAACACGTCGTCGAAAAACCGCAGCACCTGACCGGACGCCGGCCACCAGCGGGTGCGCTGGACCATCCTCGTCTGCTGGCGGCCTTGGGCGTCGGTGTACGACTCGGAGACGTAGTAGAACTCCCCGCGCATCCCCGCGTACCTCGTCGCCGTGTCCGCGTCGTACGTCCAGTGCGGCACGTAGGTCCCGTTGATCTTCTCAGCGGTCGAGACCTTCTTGAGGCCGCCGGGCGCGAACCAGCGCGACGAGGTCCACGTCCGCATCGACTCCACGGCCTGGGTCTTGGTCAGCCCGAACGGAACCACGCCCTCCGGGATGACCTGCTCGTGCGGGTCGATCTCGGCGATGATCGGCGCGCTGCAGAACGGGCACAGCAGCGCGAGGTCGGCGCTGTCCACGCTGGCCCCGCAGCGCGCGCAGACGAGCACGTGCTGTGCGACGACGCCGGTCGGCTTGTGGGGGCTCTCCCGCCAGGCGACGTAGTCGTGCTCCTCGAGCACCACGTGCTCGTCGACCGGCACAGCCTGTCGTGCGCCGCAGTACGGGCAGGTCAGCTCCGAAGTCCCGGGCGTGAAGCGCACCTGGGCCCCGCAGGCCGCGCACGGGAACGTCGTGCCGACCCGGTGGCTCTCGCTGGTCGACTCGCCAGAGTGGCCGCCCGGAGGTTTCGGGTACGCAGGTGAGCCGGGAGCGGGGGCACCCGGCGGCGACCCGTCGGGGACCGGGGCCCCTGGCTCCGGTGGAGGCTGCGTCACGGGGTCGGCGGGGTCGGGGACGTCGGTGGCAGGTGAGGCGGTAGCGAGGCGAGCAGGTCGTTCAGCTCGTCGACGTGGTCGGCGGGGGTCCACTCGGGCATACCTTGGCGCCACACGAGCGCGTCGGCCGGGTACTGCCCGGAGCGCACCTTGGTTGCCACCTCCCCGGCGGCCATCGGCCCGGTCTGCTGCCCGCCGACACCGACGTACCATTCCGGCCGGCCCGGCAGCGGCGGCGGACCGGAAGGGCTCGCGGGAGCCGATCCCGCGCCTGCTCCGGCATCCTGCGGGCCCTGCCCAGCGCCCTGCGGACCCTGTCCGGCGCCCTGGCCCTGGCCGGATCGCATCGTCTCGGACATCGCCTGGCCCATCCCCATCCCCATGCCCATTCCCATGGAGGCGCCCATGCCGCCGCCGGGGTTCTGCGCCGCGTCCTCGAGCGCGTTCGCGGCTTGGAACTTCGTGTACTGATCGAGGTTGCCGACCACACCCATCTGGGTGCGCTTGTCCATCGCCGCTTCCACCTCTGGCGGGACCGAGATGTTCTCGATCATGAACTGGGTGATCGTGAGGCCCATCCCGCCGAGGTCCTCGGACAGGATCGCGGCCAGGCGAAGCCCGATGTCGGACTGCTTGGCCGCCAGGTCCAGCATGCTCACCCCGGAGGTGGCCAGCGCGTTCGTGAGGCGGGAGACCACCATGGTGCGCAGGTACTCGGTGACCTCATCGGTCCGGAACTGCGGGTCGGTGCCCACGAGCTCGGTCAGCAACGCCTTGGGGTCGGTGACGCGCATCGCGTACCCACCGAACGCGCGCAGTCGCACCATCCCGAACTCCGGATCGCGCACCATGATCGGGTTCTGGGTGCCCCACTTCTGGTCCGTGAACTGCCGGGTCGCCACGAAGTACACCTCCGCCTTGAAGGGAGAGTCGAAGCCGTACTTCCAGCCGCGCAGCGTCGACAGGATCGGCAGGTTCTGGGTGGTGAGGGTGTGCGTGCCCGGGTCGAACGTATCGGCGACCTGGCCCTCGTTCACGAAGACGGCCGTCTGGCCGGGCCGCACGATGAGCTGGGCGCCGTTCTTGATCTCGTTGTCGGGGCGGGGAAACCGCCACACGATCGTGTCGCGGCTGTCGTCCAGCCACTCGATGATGTCGATGAACTCCCCGCGAAAACCGTCGAACAGTCCCATGACTCCCCCTGTGCCGTGCGCCGTGTGCTGCCCGCCGGATGCGCGCCTGCCAGCATCGTAAGTGACAGCGCGCCGACCTCGACAGCTCCCTGACCTGGCGGGAGTGCGGTACGGATCGCCGCCGGTCAGCTCAGTTAAGGTGACAGCCATGACGGCGTCGGGGTTCCTCGTGGCCGGGACCAGCTCGGACGCCGGCAAGTCCCTCGTGGTCACGGGCCTGTGTCGCCATCTCGCCCGGCAGGGGATGTCCGTCGCCCCGTACAAGGCGCAGAACATGTCGAACAACTCGATGGTGTGTCGCGACGGCGGAGAGATCGGGCGCGCGCAGTACCTGCAGGCCCAGGCCGCCGGCGTCGAGGCCACGTGGGCGATGAACCCGGTCCTGCTCAAGCCCGGGACCGATCGCCGGGCGCACGTCGTCTCGCGCGGCCACCCCGCGGGGACGCTGGAGGCAGGGGAGTACGCGACAGGCCGGGCGCACCTCGCGCGCGCCGCGTTCGAGGCGTACGAAGAGCTCGCGGGGCGTTACGACGTCGTCGTCGCGGAGGGCGCGGGCAGCCCCGCGGAGATCAACCTGCGCTCGGGCGACTACGTGAACATGGGTCTGGCCCGCAGATTCGGCCTGCCGGTCGTCCTCGTCGGCGACATCGACCGTGGCGGTCTGCTCGCGTCCCTCGTCGGGCACCACGCGATCCTCGACGCGCCGGACCGGGCCCTGCTCGCGGGCTTCGTGGTCAACAAGTTCCGCGGCGATGTCGACGTGCTGATCCCGGGGCTGCGGGAAGTGACGGCCCGCACCGGCATGCGATGCCGCGGAGTGCTCCCGTGGCTGCCCGACGTCTGGCTGGACGGGGAGGACGCGCTCGCGTTCGGAGGCTGGAGCGGGGACGCGCAGGGCGAGGGGGTTCCTGCGGGCGAGCTCTCGTCGGAGGGCAGGTTGCGGGTTGCCGTGGTGAGACTCCCGCGCACCTCGAACGCCACGGACGTCGACCCGCTCGCCGCCGAACCGGGCGTCGACGTGCTCGTCACGACGGACCCCTCCGTGTGCGCGACCGCCGATCTGCTGATCGTGCCCGGGACCCGTTCCACGTTCGGCGACCTCGCCTGGCTTCGCGCCCGCGGTCTCGGCGACGTCGTCGCGTCGAGAGTCGCGCTCGGCCGCCCGGTCCTCGGGATCTGCGGCGGCTTCCAGATGCTCGCGGGTCGCTCCCCCTCCGGGTGCGCTTCGGCGAGCATAAGGTTTTGGCCCGACCGCAGGGCGTGTGGCGCGGTGTGCCGGCGGCCGGGTACGCGATCCATCACGGCCACCCCGAACCCGCCGACGCCACCGGCCTGGGTCCCGTGGACGACTTCCCGGGTGGCCTGTCCGTCGGGGGCACGTACGGCACCATGTGGCACGGCATCCTCGAGGGCGACGCGTTCCGCCGCGCCTGGCTGACCGAGGTTGCCACGAGGGCAGGTTCGTCGTATCGGCCCCGCGCGGGAGCCCTGGGGTACGCCGACCGCCGCGAGGCGATGATCGAGCGCCTCGCCGACGCGGTCGGGCGGGCCTGGTCTGAGCGATTCCCGCGGGGTGCCGCTTTTCTCGACCGTCGACCTTGAGTTGGCACCCCTCGTTCCGATGGGGAGGCGACACGCCCCCCGCTGGGGCGGCACCTCCAGCACTGCGATCGTGGCGTCCCGATGCACATCGGAAGAACGGAGCAGACCAACCTCCTCGCGCTCAACGCGACGATCGAGGCGGCCCGAGCGGGCGAGGCCGGTAAGGGCTTCGCGGTCGTGGCCAACGAGGTCAAGGACCTGGCGCGCGAGACGGCGAAGGCGACCGAAGAGGTCGGCGAAAAGGTCGCCGCCATCCAGACCGATGCGGGTTCCGTCGTCGACGCGCTGCAGCAGGTGGCGCAAACCGTCGAGCGGATCAACGAGGCGCAGGACATCATCAGCGGTGTGCTGACCGAACAGAACGCGGTGACCCGCAGCGTCCTCGACGGCTGACCTGCGCGGACCCACCCCTGAAAAGAAACGCATCACGCATGTAACGTCGCCGGGGCGGCAGCGATGATCCACGTGAGAGGCGACGCCGGGTCCTGGGGGAAGAACGCCGGCGGAGCTCTCCCTGGTGTGGGTGGTGGCCCACGGGGGGTGACCAGTGTCATGAAGGGGGCTCCTTCGCCGCACGGCGGAGGAGCCCCCTTCAGCATGCCTGCGGTGACGTACCGTCGTTGATATGCCCCTGACGTGCCCTGTCGATGCGGTGTTGCCCGCTGCGCGCGGAGAGGCTGTTGGCCGTTCCGCACTCGGGGTGCCCGCGGGACTGTGCCTGGGATTCTTCGCCGACCGGCTGTTCGGCGACCCCCGCCGCGGCCATCCGGTCGCGGTCTTCGGGCGTGGAGCGTCGCGGCTGGAGGCGCTCATGTATGAGGACCGCCGCGCGACGGGCGCAGCGTACGCGTGCCTCCTGGTGGGAGGGCCCACCCTGGCGGCGGTCACCCTGGAGGTCGCTCTGCGCGACCGGATGCCGGCCCGCGTCCTGGCCATCGCCTGCGCCACGTGGGCCGTCCTCGGAGGCCGCAGCTTGGAGCGCGCGGCCGTGCATGTCGCGCGCCCCCTCGAGCACGGCAACCTGGAGGGGGCGCGCTCAGGTCTGCCGTCGCTGGTCAGCCGCGATCCTGCGGGCCTCGACGCGCCCGCCATCGCCCGCGCCACCATCGAATCGGTCGCGGAGAACACCTCGGACGCCGTGACCGCGCCGCTGCTGTGGGGGGCGGTGGCCGGCCTGCCGGGCCTGGTCGGCTACCGCGCGGCGAACACCCTCGACGCGATGGTCGGGTACCGCAGCGAGCGATACGCGCAGTTCGGCTGGGCGGCCGCCCGCCTCGACGACGTGCTCAACCTGGTGCCCGCGCGCCTCGCCGCGCTGCTCGCTCTGGTCTGCGCGCCGGTCATCGGCGGATCGGCGCGCGCGGGATGGCGCGCGGTGCGACGCGACGCACCGGCCCACCCGAGCCCCAACGGAGGCGTCGTCGAGGCGGCCTTCGCGGGGGTCTTGGGCGTGAGCCTGGGCGGGGTCAACTCTTATGGCGGGACGCGGGAGGACCGCGGCCGGCTGGGAGAAGGCAGGGCGCCTCGCGCCGCCGACATCGACCGCGCGGCCCGTCTGGCTCGGCACGTGTCGGTCGGGTCGCTCGTGGTGGCTTGCGTGCTCGGCGTCGTCCGTCCGAACGTCGCGGGCCTCGTCAGAAGGTCTTGGCGTCGATCACGAAGCGATACCTGACATCGGAGGCCACCACCCGCTCGTACGCCTCGTTGATGTCCTCCGCGTTGATCAGCTCGACCTCGGCGACGATCCCGTGCTCGGCGCAGAAGTCGAGCATCTCCTGGGTCTCGGGCATGCCCCCGATGCAGGAGCCGGCCAGCGACTTGCGGGCCGCGATCAGCGAGAACGCCCCAAGTTCCAAGGGTTTGCTGGGGGCGCCCAGCTCGACGAGCGTGCCGTCATATCGCAGCAGTCGCAGGTAGTCGTCCATGGGCAGATTCACCGAGACCGTGTTGATGATGAGGTCTAACCTGCCTTCGAGCGCGGCCAGCGCCTCCTCGTCCGAGGTGCTGACGTAGGTGGTCGCGCCGAACGCCAGCCCGTCCGCCTTCTTGGCGAGGCTGTGGGACAGCACGGTGACCTCGGCGCCCAACGCGGCGGCGATCTTCACGCCCACGTGCCCGAGGCCGCCCATGCCGACGATCCCGACCTTCGTACCCGGCCCGACGTTCCAATGGATGAGCGGGCTGTAAAGCGTGGTGCCGGCGCAGAGCAGCGGGGCGGCGCCGGCCAGGTCCATGCCGTCGGGGACGCGGACCACGAACCGTTCTTCCACCACGATGTGCGTCGAGTAGCCCCCCTGCGTGATCTCGCCGTCGTAGCCGACCGAGCCGTAGGTGCCGATGTTGCCGTCGAGGCAGTAGTTCTCCAGACCTTCGTCGCAGGCCGAGCAGCGGCGACAGGAGTCGACCATGCACCCGACCCCGACGGTGTCCCCGACGGCGAACCGCGTGACGCCCGAGCCGGCCTCCCGCACGGTGCCGACGATCTCGTGGCCCGGCGCGAGAGGGTAGTCCCGCCGACCCCACTCGCCGCGGACCGTGTGAATGTCGGAGTGGCAGATCCCTGCGTAGCGGATCTCGATCAGGACGTCGGTGTCCCGAACGTCGCGGCGGCTCACGGTGGCCTTCTCCAGGGGCGCCCCGGCGAAGGGGGCGACGTACGCGGCGACATCGATCATGCTCCAACGCTACTCGCGCACTGGGCCGGGTCGCCAGCTCCGCCCCCACGCACGGGTCGCGTTCGATGGGCGGCTTCGTGGGTAGCGGCGGTACGCCCGCTGCCGGCTTGACAGGCGATACCCTCAACCGCCTGTCATTCTGCTTATCGTGACGACACGCGAGAGGCCGCGCCCCCACCCGGACACCGTCGAGCACGCCCGCCTCGCCGAGGCGCCCCGCGACGACGACCCGTGGCGGCTCTGGGGCCCGTACGTGGCAGGCCGCCAGTGGGGCACCGTCCGCGAGGACTATTCGGCCAACGGGGACGCCTGGAACGACTTCCCCTTCGACGTCGCCCACCTGCGCGC
>CAJDVG010000067.1_pt1 | contig 18015 bp, 18 predicted proteins | sample 7391321 | NCBI WGS metagenome assembly CAJDVG01 (sample SAMEA7055706, study PRJEB34461) | soil metagenome | biome: terrestrial ecosystem; feature: Peninsula; material: soil | place: Antarctica | collected 2016
ACCTCCGACCAGGTCGCGTCAGTCCTCGCCGCGCACCCCGCGCTGATGCAGCGCCCGCTCCTCGTCCGGGAGGGCGCCGCGATCATCGGGAGGCCTACGGCACGGGTCGCCCCCTTCCTCACCAGATCCTGACCTGTCCGGCCGCATGCCGACCCCCGGTGCCGACCCCGGTGCCGATTCCGGATCGGCGCTTAGGGTGAGCCCATGAGGATCGGCATCGGCAGTGACCACGGGGGCTTCGAGCTCAAGACGGAGATCGCTGCGTACGTCGCGTCCCTCGGCCACGAGGTGCAGGATTTCGGCGTCCATAGCGCGACCAGATCGGACTATCCGGGGTACGGGCGCGTGGTCGGCGAGGCGGCGGCGAGCGGAGAGGTCGACCTCGGCATCGTCCTGTGCGGCACCGGCGTCGGCATTTCCGTCGCAGCGAACAAGGTGCATGGGGTGCGCTGCGCATGTGTGTCTGAGCCATACTCCGCGCGGCTCGCGCGGCGGCACAACGACGCGAACGTGCTGGCCATGGGCGGCCGGGTGGTCGGCGTCGAGCTGGCAAAGATGATTGTCGACGAGTTCTTGACGAATTCCCCTCAAGGGGGCCGGCACGCCGAGCGCCGGGCTCAGATCGCCCGGCTCGACGACGCCCGCTGAGGCAGCGCCATTGCGGCGCGCGACCGCGCCACGCTCCGAGCTCAGCAACCTCACGGGTCGACATCGGGGGCCTACCCGTAGCCGCCGTTTCCTGGCGGCGCACCCTCTGGGGACGCGCCCGGAGCTGATCGTGTTTCCGATGTTCTCTCCAACTGCGGCGGGATGCGCCGATCTCGTACCGTAAGGCTCATCTCAGGAGGCGCTGTGACTCCCTCGCCGGCACGCTCGCGATGCCGCCCTACCGCGCGCCGTGCCGGGTGGCGCCGTGGTGCGGCAGCCCTCGCGGCGACCATGCTCTTGGCCGGCGGGCTCACCGGCTGCGACGCGAGAGTGACCGGCGCTTTCGGCGAAAGCACCACGACGTCCACGTCGCTTCCCTCGAACGATGCTGCCAGCTCGTCCGGCGACTCCGGCGACTCCGGCGCAGCCATCGCACCGTCGACGAGCCCGAGCCCGAGCCCGAGCCCGCAGACCGGGCACCGGCTGCTGCCCCGCCAGGCCACGCAGAGCGCGTCCACCGCGGGGCAGGCCGCGGCTTCGGCGCCCGGCGTGCTGCTCATCGACGCGACGATCGCGGCCGTGGTCCCGCGTGGAGCGTCGGGTACGGCGGCCGGAACCGGCATGGTGCTGAGCAGCGACGGGTACGCCCTCACCAACTATCACGTCGTCGAGGGATCCACGACGATCCAGGCGAGGATCGCGGACACCGGAAAAACCTTCACGGCCACGGTGGTCGGCGCCGACGAGGTCCACGACGTAGCCGTCCTCAAGCTGGCGGGGGCCTCCGGACTCACCCCGGTGCGCATCGACCGGGACGACGTGTCGCTCGGCGACGTCGTGATCGCGGTCGGCAACGGCGGCGGGCAGGACCAGCTGCACCGGGCGAGTGGCGTGATCACCGCGACGGACGACCGCATCGCGGTGACGGCCGACGGCACCGCGCGCGCAGAGTCGCTGTCCGGGCTGCTACGGACCGACGCCGATGTGGCGCCCGGCTACTCCGGCGGTCCTCTCCTGGACCGCCAGGGGGAGGTGCTGGGGATGACCGCGGCCGCCTCGACGGGGCCACAGGTGGACGGGTACGCCATTCCCATCGCCCAGGCCGTGTCGGTCGCGGACCAGATCCGGTCCGGCCGGTCTGCGGGCACGGTCCGGGTCGGTGCGCGGGCGGCACTCGGCGTGGTGGTCACCGACTCGCGGTCGGCGAGCCGCGGGCTCGCTCCGGGAGCGTTGGTGCGGAGCGTGACGAGCAGCGGGGCGGCCGCTTCGATCGGGCTGTTCTCGGGCGACGTGATCACGGTCGTGGGCGGTACGAGTGTGGGCAGCGCGAGCCAGCTCTCTGCGGCGATGAGCGAGTTGCGACCGGGACAGCGGGTGAACGTGACCTGGATGACGGCGGATGGGTCGACGAGGAGCGACCAAGTGACGTTGGGCTCGGCGCCGACCAACTGATGCGCTGTCGGCGCCTACGTCACCGGGTGCGCGCCGGGACGGGGTCCAGCTCAAGCCCGCGAGGCCGAGGGCAGGGTGGCCTAACCTAGGCGCATGGGCGAGTCGGAGTCACGGGAGGATCTTGAGGCGCTGCACGCGCGGTGTGGAGTCTGCCGGGACTCCGAGCTGGTCACCGGGCCGAGCGTTCCCCGCGGCCAACGCGAGGGCAGCGGCAAGGGCACGGACGAGGGCACCGGCGAGGGCACAACCGAGGACAGAGACAGAGGCAAGAGGAAAACCAAGGGCAAGGGCCGTCGCGATCGGCGGGCTCGTGCTGAGCGACACGGCCAGGGGCAGGGGCATGGCCACGGCCATGGCCACGGCCACGGGCATGACCACTCCGGGACGGCGACCAAGCGGCTGCTCATCGCCTTCCTGATCACCGCGACACTGCTGATCGCCGAGGTGATCGGCGCCGCATGGACCGGCAGCCTCGCGCTCCTCACCGATGCCGGACACATGCTGACCGACGTTCTGGGTCTCGGTGTGGCGCTGCTGGCGGCGCGGCTCATGCAGTTGCCGCCCACGCCGCGGCGTACCTGGGGTTTCGCGCGTGCGGAGGTGCTGTCGGCAGGCACACAGGCGGGAATCCTGCTCTTCGTGGGCCTGTACGCGGCCGTGGAGGGCGTCCGCCGCCTCGTCGAACCGACCGACGTGCCGCCCGGGATCCTGCTGGTGTTCGGCGTCATCGGCCTCGTCGGCAACCTCGTCACCATGGCGGTGCTCGCCGCAGGGCGCAACGCCAACCTCAACATGCGGGCCGCGTTCCTGGAAGTCGTCAACGACGCCTTGGGCTCCGTCGCGGTGATCGTCGGCGCGATCGTCATCGCCACCACGGGGTGGCTGCAGGCGGACGCGATCGCCGGCCTCTTCATCGCCGCGCTCATCGTCCCCCGGGCCCTGCGCATCCTGCGCGAGGCGATGAGCGTGCTGCTGGAAAGCGCCCCGGCCGAGCTGGACCTCACGGATATTCGGGCGCACATCCTCTCGATGGACCACGTGGTCGATGTCCACGACCTGCACGTCTCGCGCATCGCCACCAACATGCCCGTCCTCACGGCGCACGTGGTCGTGGAGGATGTCTGCTTCACGGACGGTCGGTCCTTGGACGTCCTCGACACGTTGGAGGAGTGCGCGGACAGCCACTTTTCGATCCCGATCCCGCACTCGACCTTTCAGCTGGAACCGGCCCGGCACCGCGACCATGAGACCGACCTGGGCCACTGACGAAGAAGTGAGCGAAAGCGAGATCTGGCGGTGCCCCGGCACCGCCCGTGCCGCGGCACCGCAGTGATCAGCGAGCAGCAGATCATCGAGCAGCAGATCAGCGGGGGTAGAGCGACACCTGGACCGCCTTCACGGCCAGCCACACGTCCCGGCCGGGGTGCAAGTCCTGCTCGACAGCCGACGCCACGGTGAGATCGGCCGCCAGCTCCGTGCCGTCCCGCAGCGTCGCCCTCAGCCGCACGAGCGCGCCCCGCGGCTCCATCCCGACCACCCGGGCCCGCAAGTGGTTGCGGGGGCTTCCGGTCGGTACGTCGAGATGGACGGCGACGGCGGAGGGTTCGAACGACGCCAGCGCCTTGACGCCCTCGGCCACCGGTCCGTTCGCCATCCCGGCGACGCGCTCGCCGGTCGACAGCACGACGGCATCCGTGCCGATGCCGTTCCCCGCCAACAGGTTCACGCCGATGAGATCGGCGAGGAACGGGGTTCGTGGCTGAGCGAGCAGTTCCTCGACAGGTCCCACGTCGGCGATGCCACCGTCCTCGATCACGATCAGCGTGTCGGCGAGGCTCAGCGCGTCGATGACGTCGTGCGTCACCATCAGCCCCGTGCGACCCTCCCCTCGGATGCGCTCGCGGAGCAGGGCGCGCACCGAGGGCGAAACGCTCACGTCGAGCGCGGCCATCGGCTCGTCGAGCAACACCAGCCGCGGATCGGTCGCGAGCGCCCGAGCCAGAGAGATTCTCTGCGCCTGGCCCCCGGAGATCTCCCACGATCGGTGTGGCGCCAGGTCGAGGCACCCCACGGCCTGCAACTCGGCGCGCGCCCGGCGACGCGCCTCCGCGGAGGACACGCCGAGGGCGCGCGGCCCGAACGCGACGTTGTCCAACACGTCGAGGTGTTCGAACAGCAGGGGGCGTTGTTCCAGGAGGGCGACCCGGCGTCGGTGGACCGGCACGAACACGCCGGGCCCGCTCACGACCCGCCCGTCGATCGCCACCGTGCCTTCGTCGGGCCGCAGCTGGCCGCTCACCATCTTGATCAGGGAGGACTTGCCGGAGCCGTTCGGGCCGACCACCGCCGCCACCGAGCCGAACGGGACCTCGCAACGAATCCGCAAGCCCCGGTCATGGCGGGCGGCGTCGACCTGGAGCGCGTAGGCAGCAGCCGTCACGATCCCCTCCGGCGCACGGTGCTGCGGGACAGCCACCCGGTGAATCCGACCGTCAGCGCCGCGACCACGATCAGCACGAGAGCCAGCGCGAGGGCCGAGTCCGGGTCCAGCTCGCGCACCTGGTAGATCTCGAGAGGCAGCGTGCGGGTGGTGCCCTGGAGCGACCCCGCGAACGTGATCGTGGCCCCGAACTCCCCCAGGGAACGGGCGAACGTGAGGGCGGACCCGCTGGCGATCGCGGGCAGCATGAGCGGCAAGGTCACTTTGCGCAGCGCGTACGTGGGAGAGGCCCCGAGCGTCGCGGCCACCTCCTCGTACCCGCTACCCGCGGCGCGCAACGCGCCTTCCACGGAGGTGATCAGATAAGGCATCGACACGAAGACCTGCGCCACCACGACAGCGACGGTGGTGAACCCGATCTCGATGCCCCACCCCGACATGGTTCTGCCCACCACACCTTGTCGACCGAAGGTGATCAGCAGCGCCAGACCGGCCACCACGGGCGGAAGCACCATGGGAATCGTCACGAGCGTCCGCGCGACCCCGGCCGCGCGCGAGTCCGTTCGGGACAGCACCAGCGCGAGCGGCAGGCCGATGACCAGGCTGACCCCCGTCGCGGCCACGCACGTGATCAGGCTGAGCCGCAGGGCGTCCAGCGCCTCCTGGGTCGCGAGGAGGGCCAGGACGTTCGACCACGGGATGCGTACCGTCACCCCGAGGAGCGGGACGGCCAGGCCGGCGGGCGCCCGGAGCCACAGAGGCAAGGGGATGGCGCCCGCCGAGGACGTCACCCCCCTGCCCCGACGCGAGGCGATCGCGTAGCCACCCGTCCCGGACGGTGTGTCCGAGGCGAGCGGGCCGCTACCGGCCGCGTCCGACCCGGACGTCTCATCGCGCCTCACGGCAGGGTGAAACCGTACTTCTGCAGGACCGCGCGTCCCTTCTCACCGGTGACGACGGACATGAACGCGTCGCCCGCGAGCCTTGGAGACGAGGGCGATCGGATAGTTGTTGATCACCTTGTCGGCGCCCGGCAGCTGGATGACCTGCACCTTGTCCCCGGCGCTCTTGGCGTCAGTAGAAAACACGATGCCCGCGTCGGCCTCGCCCGAGGTGACCTTGCCGACCACATCCGTGACCTTCTGCTCCTCAGAAACCGGCTTAAGCGTGAAGTTGTCGGCCTGCGCGATCGAGCGGGCCGCAGCGCCGCACGGCACGGTGGCGGCGCAGATCACGAGCTTCTTACCGTTCAGCGAGGCGTCGAGCCCCGTGACCTTGCCGGGGTTGTCGCTCGGCAGGATCATGACCGCCGTGTTGGTCGCGAAGATCTTCTGGTCGGCGACGACCAGGCCTTGGTCGGTGGCCTTCTTCATGTTCGCCTGGTCGGCCGTCGCCAGAACGTCCGCGACATCGGGCTTGGCGTTGATCTGGTCCACGAGGGTGGGCGAACCGTCGAAGTTGTACTTCACGTCCAGGTCCGGGGCCTGCGTGGCGATCTCCTTGAACGCCGCCGTCAGCGATGCGGCTGCGAAGACCGTGACCTCCTGCTTCGCCGCACCGCTGGTGGACGTCGACGACGAGCCCGCGTCGTTGGAGCCGGCGCACCCCGCAGCGATGAGGGCGACCGCCGCGGCCAGTGCCGGACCGGCCAGACGCAGACCGCGGCTAGGGCGGGAGCCTTCGGGCGTGGGGCGAATCATAAACGTCCTCCAGGGATCTCGATGCTGACGTTGGTGGCCTTCACGATGGCCGTCGCGACGGAGCCCAGCTCCAGGCCCAGCTCCTTCACCGCCTCGGTGGAGACCAGAGACACGACGCGGTAGGGACCGCACTGCATGGACACCTGGGACACCACGGTGTCGGAGACGAGGGCGGTGACGAGTCCCGTGAACTGGTTGCGCGCTGATCGGTGTCCAAACGTCGGGTCGAGATCAGCGCTGGCGTTCTTGTTGATCTCCTCGGAGAGCCGAGCGAGGTCGAGTCCGCGAATCACCTTGCGTCCCGACGAATCCAACTGGGTCTCCAGGCGGCCCGCGTCGATCCAGCGCCGCAGCGTGTCATCGCTCACGCCCAGGAGTGCCGCCGCCTCCCTGATCCGCATCTGCGTCATGTTGTGGATGATACATACGTGACTGCGTCGGAGTCGGATCGTCGATTGCGGTCGGATCGGATCGGAGACGCTGTCGGTGCGCGCGAACACTTCGCGTGTCAGGATGGCGGTGCCGGGGACACCTGCGCTCCCGGCAACGGCAGCGACCCCGACGAGCCCGCCCAGGAGGCACCATGTCGAGCGAAGCCCTGCACGAGCAGAACCTGAGCCCCGAGTGCCTGAATCGGCACCGCGCCATCGCCTCGCTGATGGAGGAGATGGAGGCGGTCGACTGGTATGACCAGCGGGCCGAGGCGTGCACCGACTCGGCGCTCAAGGAGATCCTCGAGCACAATCGCGATGAGGAGAAGGAGCACGCCGCGATGCTCATCGAGTGGCTTCGCCGCCACGACGATCACTTCGCCAAGGAACTGAAGAAGTACCTCTTCCGCGACGGTGATATCCACCAGCGCGAGCGCGCATAAGCGGGGGCTGGTCGCGGGGGAGGTGGGACGGGAGAATGGGCATCTCCCCGCGGCGTACGCTCGATGCATCCGCGGCACCGACCAGCGTCAGGAGAGCACCTCATGGCTCACCAGCCACCTTTCACCAGCGGCGCCGACGACAGCGGCTCGCACCACGCCAACGGGTCCCCCGCTGTCAGTGATCGGCAGTCGCTGTCACTCGGCCCTGACGGACCGCTGCTCCTACACGACCACCACCTGGTGGACACGCTCGCCCACTTCAACCGCGAGAACATCCCCGACCGCAAGCCGCATGCCAAGGGAGCGGGCGCGTTCGGAGTGTTCGAGGCGACGCACGACGTCTCGCGGTACACCAAGGCGGCGCTCTTCACCCCGGGCACCACGACCCGCGCGCTGGCGCGTTTCTCGACGGTCGCGGGCGAGGCCGGCTCCCCCGACACGTGGCGCGACGTGCGCGGCTTCTCGCTGCGCTTCTACACCTCGGCAACTGGGACATGGTCGGTAACAACACGCCGATCTTCTTCCTTCGCGACCCGATGAAGTTCCCCCACTTCATCCGGAGCCAGAAGCGCTTGGGCGATTCCGGCCTGCGCGACCATCAGATGCAGTGGGACTTCTGGACGATGAACCCGGAGTCGGCTCACCAAGTCACGTACCTCATGGGTGACCGGGGCGTGCCGCGTTCCTGGCGGTACATGAACGGGTACGGCTCGCACACGTACATGTGGATCAACGACGCCGGCGAGCGCTTCTGGGTCAAGTTCCACTTCCACTCCGACCAGGGTGTGCAGAACTGGACGCAGGACGACGCGGACACGCTGGCAGGGACCGACCCCGACTACCACCGCGCGGATCTCTTCGACGCGATCGAACGCCGCGAGTGCCCCAGCTGGACCCTGAAGGTGCAGGTGATGCCCTACGACGAGGCGAAGTCGTACCGTGTCAACCCGTTCGACCTGACGAAGATCTGGCCGCACAGCGACTACCCGCTCATCGAGGTCGGCAAGCTGACCCTGAACGAGAACCCGGCGAACTTCTTCGCGCAGATCGACCAAGCGGGTTTCGCGCCCAGCAACCTGGTGCCTGGTATCGGCGTCAGCCCGGACAAGATGCTGCTGGCGCGCGTGTTCGCGTACGCGGACGCGCATCGCGCGCGGCTCGGTGCGAACTTCGAGCAGTTGCCGGTGAACCAGCCGGTGCCCGAGATTGCCGAGAAGCTGAACCGCTACACCTTCGACGGCCCGATGCGCTATCAGCACAGCGGGAGCCAGGCGACGTACGCGGCGAACTCGGCCGGACGCCCGTACGCCGACTACGAGGGCCGCGTCGAGGACGGCTGGGAGGCCGACGGTGAGATGGTCCGCGCCGCCTACACGTTGCGCCCCGACGACGATGACTTCGCCCAGGCGGGCGCGCTGGTGCGCGACGTGATGGACGACGCGGCGCGTGAACGTCTCGTGGCGAACGTCTCCGGGCATGTGCTCGAGGGCGTCACGGGTGAGGTGCTGGAGCGGGCCTTCTGGTACTGGGACTCGATCGACCCCGATGTCGGCCGCGCGATCCGCGCGGCCGTCGCGGCGGGATCCGCGCTGTCCGTCGCGCCGACCCCGCTGACCGAGAAGTGACCTGTCGAACGCGGGGACGCACCGGCGGGTCGCTCCCCGCGGCGGCGGCTGAGCCAAGGCGGCGTTTGGTGACTGATACCCCCAGGGGTATGATTTCTGATGACCCCTCACCCACCGTCTCGAAGGAGCACCCACATGTGCCGTGCCGTCACCTGCCCGTCCTGCCGCAAGACCACCTGGGCCGGCTGCGGTCAACACGTCGACCAGATCATGACTGGCGTTCCGACCGCCCGACGCTGCACGTGCAACGCCACCACGACCGCTGCGGCGCTCTCCGCCAGCGGGAGCGGCAGCGGTGCGTCCGGCGGGTTCTTCGCTCGCCTGCTGGGGCGATGACCTCGCCTCCTCGGCCGATGACGACGATGACGATGACGATGACGACGAGATGGTGAGGCCGCTGAAGGTCGTCATCGTCGGCGGCGTCGCGGGTGGCATGTCGGCCGCCACGCGACTGCGGCGCCGCGACGAGCGGGCCGAGATCGTGGTCTTCGAGCGCGGCGAGCACGTCTCGTTCGCCAACTGTGGGCTGCCCTATTACCTCGGGGGGGTGATCGAGGACCGGGACGCTCTCCTGCTACAGACGCCGGCGAGCCTGCGGGCCCGCTTTGCCATCGACGTACGGACCTGCCACGAGGTCCTGCGGATCGACCGCGACGCCCGTGAGGTCAGGGTGCTCGACCTCTCCACCGGCCGGGAATCGCGGGAGCGCTACGACGCCCTCGTCCTCTCCCCCGGCGCGGCACCGTTCGTGCCGGACTTTCCCGGGGCGCACCGCGCGCTGCCCCTGCGCAATATCGCTGACGTCGACCGGCTGTTCGCGGCGGTCGCCGGTTTCGGCACGGAAATCGACGCGCCCACACCCACCACAGCGCTCGTCATGGGTGCGGGGTTCATCGGTCTGGAGTTGGCGGAGAACCTCGTCGAACGGGGTCTGAAGGTCACCGTCGCCGAGCTCGCCGATCAGGTGTTGGCCCCGCTCGACGTGGAGATGGCCGCACTCGTGCAAGCACGCCTCGTCGAGCGAGGCGTCACGGTTCGAACGGGGGCACAGGTCACGTCGTACGAGGGCCGCCTGGCGACCCTGGACGACGGATCGGACGTGACGGCGGACGTGCTGGTCGCGGCCATCGGCGTGCGCGCCGAGGGCAGGCTGGCCGCAGACGCGGGGCTTGCGGTCAACGCCCGCGGCGGGATCGTCGTGGACGAGGCGCAGCGCACCAGCGACCCGTGCGTCTTCGCGGTCGGTGACGCGGCACAAAAGCGTGACGCGATCGACTTCAGCGCCACGATGGTTCCACTCGCCCAGACCGCGAACCGGCATGGCCGCCTCGTCGCTGATGTCATCACCGGCCGCCACACCACCGCCCCGCCGGTACTCGGCACCTCGATCGTCGGCGTCTTCGGGTTGCAAGTCGCGGCGACCGGCTGGAACGAGAAGCGCCTGAGGGCCGCGGGCCGACCGATCCGGGTGATCCACACCCACCCGTCCGATCACGCGGGTTACTACCCCGACGCCCGACAGATGAGCCTCAAGCTCTTGATCGACGCGCAGACCGACGCGATCCTCGGCGCCCAAGGTGTCGGACCAAGCGGCGTCGACAAGCGCATCGATGTCATCGCCACGGCGATGCGGGGGGGCCTCACGGCGAGCGACCTGGCCGACCTGGAGCTGGCCTACGCCCCGCAGTTCGGCGCCGCGAAGGACCCGGTCAACCTCCTCGGCATGATCGCCGACAACATGACGACCGGGATGACGGACACGATCCAATGGCACGAGCTCGAGGCGGCGCTGACCGCCGGGGCCCAGCTCATCGACGTGCGCACTCCCGATGAGTGCGCGGCCGAGCCGATCCCCGGGGCGGTCAACGTCCCCGTCGACGAGCTGCGCGACCACCTCGGCGCGCTCCCGGAGGGCGACCTCATCGTGCACTGCGCCGTCGGCCTGCGCGGCCACGTCGCCGCCCTGCTACTCGCCCAGCACGGCAGGAACGTCCGCAACCTCGACGGCGGCTACCGCACCTGGGCGGCGGGTATGTCCGCGACCTCAGCGAAGGCTGCCCCACGTGCGCAGCCGCGCGACGCTGAGCGCGCGTACGACGGCAGCGGGCGTTCTTCGCTTGCGGGAATGATCGGGTGAAGATTGTCAACCACCACGCCGGGTGCTGCGGCTACCTGCCCGTTCGTCCCGACGGGACCGAATGGTCACACGTCCTCGGCCTGCCCGCCGGCGCCTCGGTGCACGCGGACACACCCGCCGAGATCCTGGCTGAACTGATCGAAGGGTACGACGCGCTCGACCCCGCCGGCCAAGCGCGGGCTCGTCTGATTCACGCCACCGGGGTCGCTGTCGAGCATCAGGAGCGACGCATCCGCCAAGCCGTCGCCGACCACCTCGTGCGGCTCGACCACCCGGACGACGCCGCCCTGATCGCCCTCTTGCGCGCCGCCGCCGGACGCGGACTCCGGCTCACCCGTAGCGACGAACCCACCGACGCGACCTGCTCTGCGCGTCACACGCCACGCTGGGACGGCGCGATCCGGCTGGTGTGCCTCACCACCGCGTACGCCCCCTCCACCGACGTGCCCGCGCCCGCGGGCCGCGTCGACTGGATCGATCCCGCCGACGAGCAGGGATACCTGGTGAGCCTAAGACGCGTCGGCGCCGCCGACTATTGGTGCGAAGGCTGGGAGTCCGGCTGGGCCGGTCGCGCTAAAGACGCCATTCCGCCGTCGGTGAGTACGACACCGACGAGGGCACAGAGGTAATCGGGATCTCGAAGAGCACCCATCCCGTCACGGCCGTGCCCGGGGCCACCAAGGGGTAGGCGTCCAGCGCCGGACCGTTGCCCGCCATGAAGTACGACGGGCGGTGCGCCGTGCCATCGGCGGAGAACAGGCGGCACAGTGAGGCGTTCGACGGCTGCTCGTACGTCGTCGGCCCCAGCGCGCGCACCGTGTACGACACCGCCACGAACCGGTGCCCCTGGGAGGGAAGCAGCGTGGCCGGCACGGCCGAGGCGTCCCGCCGGACGTCCGTAACGGTGACGTCGACCGCCACCTGGTCCTTCTTGGTGACGAGCTGCACGGTCTCGCCGAGGGCGACCGGGTGATCGGCGTGGGACCAGCCCGGGTCGGTGCCTGCGACAAGAGCAGACCCAACGGCGCCGCCCGACGTGACCGCGCTGTCGCCGCCGGCCGTCTGGCCGTTCGCGGTGGCGCTGCCCGGAGTCGACTGCGGCGTCCCGGCGAAGACATCGGGGACCGCCGGTGTGGTCGAACCAGGCGCGGCCCCGCCGCCGCCCGGAAGCGACGGTTCCGTCGGGGAGGTCCCGGCGGTGACGGCGTCGGCCGGAAGCGACGGTCCCGTCGGGGACGCCCCGCCCCCGACGAGGCCCGTCGCCACGATGAGCCCGAGCAGCAGCCCCACGCCGCTCGCGGCCACCCCCGCGAGGGTCAACGAAGAGCCGGGGACGCGACCGCCCGGTAGGCGCCGGATGCCGATGGCCCCCAGCCCCAGGCCCAAGGTCCCCGCCGCGACGGCGGCCCAACCGACCGGGAAAGCGAACGAGAGCAAAGCGAGAATCAGTGCGATCGCGCCCAGCGCCAACTCGGCGAACGCGCCGGGTGCCCGAGGGGTCTGCTCTGCTTCGACCGGGTCGCTCATCGATGTTCCCCCCTATCGGGCTCGAACCACTGCCCGACCGTCCCCGCCCGCGACGCGCTCGAGGGCGCACGGTGGACTTCAGCATAACGCCAGCCGTCGCCGTTCCTTGCCGAGAGTCCGCGTGCCCCGATGCACGTCAGCCGATCCCACGCTCTCCTGGATCGGCGAAGGACCAGCGCAGACCGTACCGTCCCGGGCCGAACTCGGTGACGAGATGGTGCAGTCGTCCGGCGCGGACGCGTGTCGGTGCCGACCACGAATCCTGGTCCCCGACGCCGTAACGCTCCGGACTGCGCGGGACCAGCCCTTGAGGAAAACGGACCTCCATGTAGAGCTCGCGGAAACTGCTCAACAGGGTCCGGTCCCACCCCTCCATGGGCGAGGCTCGCAGGCAGTGAAACACGTACTCCACCACGACCGTCTGCCCCTGACGCAGCGGTGTCTCGAACCGTACCTCCGCCACGATGAGGGACGCCTCCAGGACCGTCTGACCGATGGTGATGCGCCGGATCGGTTCCACGCCCAGCTGCGTGGGCGTTCCATCGACTTCGTACCACACCGGATACGACTCGATCCCGTCCTCCTGCGCCTGGACCAGCTCTCGCACCGCGTGCCGCACGCTCACGCCCGCCTCGTCGAGTTCCACGATGTCGTGGACGCCGACCCGGGTCAGCCCGTCGGACCCGGACAGGCCCATCCGACGCACCGCATCGGACATCCGCCCATCGACCGGCAGGACACTAGGCCCCGTGTCCGGGAACACCTGCTCACGATCCGACTCGGCGGGACCCCGCTGGGGCACGATCAGGCCGGCCAACCGGCCTCGCGGGACCTCCAGGATCTCTTCCAGCGCGCCGACCGCCGCGATCGAAGACGGCCTCTCGGGGCGGCTGCGGCCCGAACGCCAGTAGCTCAGCGTGGCGACGGACAGGTCATAACCGCGGCGCGCCAGGTGGTAGCGGATCCTCTCGAGGCCTAGCCCGCGTTCGGCCATGGCCTCCGCCAGTGCCTGTGCGAAGTCGGTCGGCGGGTTCACGGACCGCCCCGGGTGCAGGAGAACAGGACGGCAACCCCGGTGAGCATCACTTGATCGTAGACGGGCGGGAACAATGGGGCCTGGGGCGGCTGCGGCGGCCCTCGCGCGCCGGCCCCTGCCGCACGCCGATGGCTGCGGCGCGCACTTCAACGCCGGCAACGGCGCCACTCACCTTTCGATAACCTCGACGCGTGAGCCCCGACGCGTCGAGCCGAGAGGGGGGCGCCGACGTCGTCGCCTCATCGATCGACGCGCCGCTGCGCGCGTGGATCGATGGCACGTCCGTCACCCACGCATTGGCCGCCACGCTGGGGGTGGCCCGGTTGCGTCTCGTCAGCAAGGCGCGCGCCCGGGCGGCGGTCCCGGGGCCGGAGGTCGCCGAGGTGACCGAGTACGACCTCGGGAGGCACTTGCGCGCCCGCCTGATCCGCCCGGTGATTCAGACGCGCCCGCTGGTGGTCTACCTGCACGGTGGGAGCTTCGTGCTCGGTGACCTCGACACCCATGACCGCCTCGCCCGCCGGATCGCCGTGCACGGTGACGTCGCCGTGCTGGCTGTGGATTACCGGCGCGCCCCGGAACACCGTGCGCCCGCGGCCGTCGAGGACGCCGACACGGCGGTCCGCTGGGCGGGGTCAATGCTCGGTCTCCTCGGCGGCGACGAGCGCGCGGGCGTGGGGCTCGCGGGCGACACCGCGGGGGGTCTGTTGGCGTCCGCGGCCGCGATCCGCCTGCGCGACCAGGCCCGCGTCGGGCAGGCCGAGCCCGCCACCAGCCTGCTGCTTCTCACTCCCCAACTAGATCTCACCCTCACATCGGCGAGCGTGACGGACAAGGGACACGGGTGGGGGATGGAGCGCGCCGACCTGGAATGGTACGTGGACCAGTGGGCCCCAAGCCGCGCGGATCGGTTCGACCCCGCGATCAGCCCAGTGTTCGCGGCGTTGGACGAGCTGCCATCGACGTTCCTGGTCACGGCCGAGCACGATCCGCTGCGGGACGACGGCCTGTGGTTCGGCGACCGCCTCCGCGCGGGCGGCATCGCCGTGGAGCACCTGCATTTCCGCGACCTGGTGCACGACTTCTTCGCGCTGGACGAGCAGTCACCGGTCTGTCGGGACGCCGGCGACGAGGCGCTGCGCCGCTACGGTTCGTTCCTGCGCTACCGGCTGAGTCTGCTCGACTGAGCCGGCGACTCGGGGCGGCCGAGCCAGGGCCGGCGCGTCAGCTCCCGCGCATCGACACCGGCTCACCGCCACCGCGAATCGCGACCTGCGGATCAGCGCAGACCCGTGAGCTTCTCGCAGATCCGCCATAAGCGGGCCGCCTTCTGCCGGTCGTGCGACAGAGCGCTCGATCCCACGGGGCGCGGATCCCCCGTCAGTTCTCCCCATCCGCCGGGGCCGACGCAGGTCCCACCGGGCAGATCGGGCACCGTCGCCGCAAACAGGACCGGCAGGGCTGCTTTGTCCGGAGGCTGGGCCAAGGCCGGGATCCGCGTCGACAACCGGACGAAGTGGCCGGCCATGCGGTCACGCAGCGAATCGCCGTGCCGGTCGAACAAGCGCGTGCCCGAGAACCCTGGGTGGGCCGCCATCGAACGCAGGTGTGACCCGGAACCGGTGAAACGCCGCTGTAGCTCGTAGGAGAGCATCAGGTCCGCGAGCTTGCTCGAGCCGTACGCCTGCCACATCCGGTACGGACGGCGCTGCCAGTCGACGTCGTCGAGATCCAGCCCCCCCGCGCGGTGCGCGCCAGAGGTCAGCCACACGACGCGATCGGTCAGGTTGTGCTGCCGCAGCAGGAGCTGGGTGAGAAGGAAGTGGCCGAGGACGTTCGTGGCGAACTGGACTTCTCGACCGTCCGAGGTCCGCTCCAGCGTGGGCAGCAACACGCCGGCGTTGTTGATCAGCGTCTCGATCCGCCAATCCGACAGCTCCTCGGCGAAGGCGCGGACTGCGTCGAAGTCGGCCAGATCGAGTCGTCGGACCTCGGTGTTCGGCGCAAGGCGGCCCCGCACCTCCCGAGCACGTTCGACGTCGCGACAGGCCAGGACGACGTACGCGCCCCGCTCGGCGAGTTCGCGAGCGGTGACCAGGCCGATCCCGGACGTGGCGCCGGTGACGACGAACACGCGACCCGTGAGGTCCGGCATCTCGGCCAGACTCCACGCGCTCATGTGTTCTCCTCACGCTCGCCGGTCATGCTCCCGTGGCCTGGCGCAGGCGCCGTCTGGGGCTCCTGATTCCCGCATCTCATGGGTTCAGTCTGCCCGGCGGCCGCGGGTCTCGCGCGTAGCGGGTGGGTGCGGAATACTAACTAGCGAGTAACTTGACCGAATCCGGTGACGCCCTTGCCGCGTTCTGCGGGCAGAGGGGCATGATCGGGCGGAAGGACGGTAGGGGGTGAGACGAACGTGTCAGGGGCGGATGCCACTCACGCCGACCAACCTCGACCCGATCAGCTCCGGCCCGTTCCCCGCCTCGGGCCCGAACTGCAGGCGTCGGCGGGCCGGCTCGACGAGGTACTTTCCCAATGCGCCGCGTTACACGAGAGCTTCATGCGGCAAACGCACGATTCGCGCGCGCGAGGGGACGCACCGTCCGGGGCCAAGCAGCGGGGACGCCGGGAGGCCGCGCTGGGCGACGAGCTGCGGCACCGCCGGATTCGGGTGATGCTGCACGCGGCCGGCGGCCTCGCCGACCTGCTCCGGGAGGACGCCCGACAGGCCCAGGCTCGCTTTCCGCTCGTGGATACGAGCGGAACCCGCCTGCCGCCCGAGCCGCCGAGCGGTGACCCCTACGCCGTCGCCCTCTGGTGGGACGACCTCGACGAGCCCGGCCGGCACCTGGTGACGCACCGCCTCGGCAACTGGTGCGGGCGCGCCGACGGGCTCCCCGCGGAGGTGCGCCACCAGGCGAACATCACCCATTTGGCGGAGGAGATCCACACCCGCATGGGCGCCATGACCGATGAGGCCGCGGCCGCCGACAGCGACGACGCCGCGCAGGTGCGGCGGGACGACGTCACCCGCGACGAAGGCATCCTCGACCCCCGAGACACCGACGAGCGCGCGCGCGCGGACCTGCGTGGGCTCCTCAAACTGCGGGCGTTGTTCTCCGTGCCTGCTTGGGGGCCTGGTTCGGGGCCTAGCACGGATCTTGGTACTGATCTGGGCGTACCCGAGTCCGTCATGCCGGGCGAGTCGTTCGCCGCCCTCGACGACGTGACGACGCCTCTGGACCGTCGCGGCCTGTACTTGCTCGACGCCCGCAGGTCGCCGCTCAAGACCGCTGTCGTCCTGGGAGACCTGGCCCGCGCGCACACCGTGATCCTCCACGTTCCTGGCACCACGACCACCGTCGACCTGCGCCTCTACCGGGAGGCGACCTGGATGTCGAACCTGCGCGACGAAGCGGGCCGGATCCTGGGTGAGGACGGCGGCGGCTCCGGGGGGATCGCGGTGGTCGACTGGATGGGCTACCAGGCTCCGTTGGACGTCGCAACCCGCCGCCCGCTCGGCGCGAGCGGACTGCACTGGCTCGTGCCCGGGGAGGCGGTCGACGACCGGTACGCGCGGGAGGCGGCGCCGTCGCTCGCGCGGTTCGCGCGCGGAGTGCGCGCCTCGCTGGGTCCGCAGGTCCGGCTGGTGGCGTCGGGACACAGCTACGGCGCCTCTGTCCTCGGGCTGGCGTTGCGGGAGACCAGCGCGTTCGATGCGTTCATCCTGGCCGGCTGCCCGGGGATCTTCACGGACGACATCACGACCCTGAAGATCCCGCCGGGACAGACCTTCGCCGCGGTCGGCACCGGCGACGTGGTCGCGCGTCTCGGCATCTTCGGGCCGGATGCCGCCAGGCTGCCGGGTGTGCAGCTCGTGGCGCCGGTGCCGCACCTCGCCACGTATCCCGACGGGTCTCGGGCCTGGACGAAGCTCAACATGGGGCACGAGTCGTACTACGACCGCGGCACCTCCCTACTGCACGACATCGCCGCCGTCGCGGTCGGTCGCCACGTTCCGCACCGCTGGCCGGCCTGGGCCACCTGATCCACCGGATCCACGGGCCGGCCAGCGGTGCGGAACGTGGCGCCCCCGGCGAGAACGTCGCCGCTCCAACGGTATGCGTTCAGGCCCGTCCGGCTCAGGGGTCGCGCGGCGCAGCCGATGAGGACCCGTAGGTACGGCTAGCCCCGACCCGCGCCGAGGAGGGACCGATGAGCGAGGATCTCGACCTGTTCGCCGGCGAGACCCGCGCCGAACGCCGTCGGCGCCGGCTCGTCCACGAAGCGGAACGGGCGCAGTCCGCGGCTCCCAGTCCGTACGATCCGCTGCCCTATGGCGTTCGCGAGCATCCGGACGTGCAGGACGCCGAGATCGAGGAGTCCACGCCCGCACTCCCGGCGCCGGCGGATCGGCCCGCGGCGCAGCGGACGGCTGGCACGTACGACGCGCGTTCCGCACGACGCAAGCGCGACACCACGTCGCCCGTGGCCGACCTGGCCTGCTCCGACAACCCCACCGCCGCCGCTGCGGCCCTTCAACTGCTTGCCGCCCAGGCCGCCGCCGCCCGGATGG
>CAJDVG010000033.1_pt1 | contig 17063 bp, 15 predicted proteins | sample 7391321 | NCBI WGS metagenome assembly CAJDVG01 (sample SAMEA7055706, study PRJEB34461) | soil metagenome | biome: terrestrial ecosystem; feature: Peninsula; material: soil | place: Antarctica | collected 2016
ATGCTCGACGCAGCGGACGCCCTGTGGGGCTCCGCCGGTCTGCTGGAGTCACTGCACACCGAGCGCTTCCGCGCGGCGCCCCCCGCGGTGGTCGGCGACGGAGGCACGGTGACCTTCGCGCGCTCCCAGGTCACGGTCGAAGCTGACGGCGCCACACCGATCCTGGAGGCCGGGGAGAGCGAGGGCGTCGACATGCCGTACGGCTGCCGCATGGGCATCTGCTTCGGCTGCACGGCCCACTTGACCAGCGGCAGCGTCAGGGACCTACGCAACGGGGAGGTGACGACGGCCGACCACGACCAGGCGCCCGTCATCCAGACCTGTGTGTGCGCGGCCGCCGGCCCCTGCCGGATCGACTTGTGATCCCGATGCTCACCACGCGCGACCATCCCTGCGAGACAGCCCGAGTGAGGACCCGATGACCGCCACGATCGACCCGAAGATACATCGTTCGGGCAGCGCCCCGCCGCTGGGAGACGACGCCCTGGCGACCAAGCTGACCGCTCGCAGGCCCGCCTCGCCTGCCTCGCCTGCCTCGCCTTTGTCGGTGGAGTCCTCGGTCCCTGACGTCGCCGCGCCTCGCGCGCACGTGCCCGGCGCCCTGGCCGCTCGGGCCGTCTCCGCACCCACCGTGCGCCGGCACTGGGCGCCTAAACCATCCGGCGAAGCGGATCCGGCCGCTCACCTCACGCCCGAACAGATCGACGCGTTCGGCGCTGTGCTTGATCGGATCCGCGAGGAAGTGCTGGCCTCGAGAGGAGCGGATGACGCGGCCTACATCCGGCGGGTCATCGATATCCAACGCAAGCTGGAAGCGGGGTCCCGGATCATCTTGCTGTTCTCCGGGAACCCGGTCGCCTGGCTCGTGGGAACGGCGGGACTGTCCTTGGCCAAGATCCTGGAAAACATGGAGATCGGCCACAACGTGATGCACGGGCAGTGGGACTGGATGAAGGACCCACGCATTCATTCGCGCAGCTGGGAGTGGGACAACACGACCCCGTCCAGGCTGTGGAAGCACTCTCACAACGAGTTGCATCACACGTACACGAACGTCCTGGGCCGTGATAACGACCTCGGCTTCGGCATTCTGCGGGTCGACCCGGACCAGTCCTGGGAGCCGTCCCACCTGCTCCAGCCCCTCTTCAACGCGCTGAACGCGGTGTTCTTCCAGTACACGATCGCGCTCTACGACCTAGACCTGTACAAGCATTTCGGCGGCGACGCCACGGACGAGGACAGGGAGCGGCTGCGCCGCGACGGCGGGGAGGTGGTCCGCAAGATCGCGCGGCACGTGTTCCGCGACTACGTGGTGCACCCCGCCCTCTCGGGGCCGAACTGGTTCACCACGGTCACGGCCAACGCGGTCGCTGATCTGGCGCGCAACCTGTGGACCAACGCGGTGATCATCTGCGGGCACTTTCCCGAGGGCGTGGATACCTTCGCGAAGGAGTCGATCGAAGGGGAGTCGCGCGGCGAGTGGTACCTGCGGCAGGGCCTGGGCTCGGCCAACATCTCCGGCGGTCCACTGCTGCACGTCATGACGGGCAACCTGTCGCATCAGATCGAGCATCACATGTTCCCAGACCTGCCGAGCAACCGGTACGCCGACGTGGCTCCCGCGGTGCGCGAGTTGATGACCGTCAACGGCCTGCACTACGCGAGCGGGCCGATGCCGAAGCAGCTCGCGAGCGTGTGGTTCAAGGTCTTCCGGTACTCAGTGCCGAACGGCACGTGGGAGCAGCTGCGCGACGATCCCAGGGGCGTCCTGACGCGGGGCGCCGGCGCGGTGACCGGAGGGGCTCGGTCCGTCGCGAAGGGCGCCGCCCGCGCCCTGGTCACCCGGCTGCGCCGGGCGGTCCCGGCCCTTGTCTGAGTTGGCCCAGCGGCGCGTCCGGTAGCGTCATCCGCATGTCAAGCCAGCCGTTCACGGTGTTCGTGCACGACCTTGGGCAGACCCCCCTGCAGTGGGAGGACGTCATCGTCGCCCTGCCGCCGGACCAGGGCGCGGTGTGTCCGTGGTTGGCGGGCACCCGCCCCGGCGGTCAGGCGGCGCCGTTCACGGTCGCCGGGGCCGCGTCCAGCCTGCTGACGGCGATGGATGAGCATGGCGCGCGCACCGCGACGCTCGTCGGCGTCGGCCTGGGCGGCACCGTCGCCCTGCAGGCCGCGGCCCTCGATCCCGAGCGGATTGAGCGCGTGGTCGTCCTGTCGGGCGCGGCGCAGCCGAGCCGCAAGGCTCTCGCGGCGCAGCGGGCCACGGTGCGGCTCATCCCGGCGCGCACCTGGGCGGCGCGCAGCATCGACAAGGACCGTCTGCTGGCTGCCCTGCAGCAACAGGCGCTGGATTCGACGGCGGACAGCCTGAAGAGTTTGCCCACTCCCGTACTGCTCGTCGCCGGTGAGGGCGACAGGAACGGCTGCGCACAGGCCGCCGCGCTCGCGGAGATGCTTCCCAACGCGAGCGTACGTATCCTGCCCGGCGGCCAGACGGACCTGCCACGCACGGCGGTCGACGCCGTATGCGAGATCGTGTACGGGCCCGGCCTGCCACCGGATCCGTTCGCGTTGGACTTCGGAAACGGCGATCTGCGGTGAGCGCCCGCGAGCGGGGCGTCATCGCCCGGACGGCCGTGCTCGGACGTGGCGTGCTGGACGCGGACGAGCCGGTGCTGACCGGCGATGACCTGGGCTTGATCCGGGGAGACGGGTGCTTCGACTCCACCCGAGTGGTCACGGACGCCGAGGGCGTGGCACGAGCCGACCACCTCGTCGAGCATCTGGACCGGCTCGCGGCGTCGGCGGCCGCGCTGGAGATCGACTCCCCCTCGCGCTCGCATTGGGCCGGGCTGATCGACGAGCTGCTCGCCTCTTGGCACACGCCGGGCGAAGCGGTACTGAAGGTGGTCCTGACGCGTGGCCGGGAGTGGGATCCGGGCGCGCCGACGGCGATCGCGACGCTGGTGGACGCGGCGTCGCTGGCCCGGGTCAGAGGGGCGAGCGCCTCCGTCACGTCGTGCGAGCCGGGCACGCGCGCAGCAGACCCATCTGACGCAGCAGACCCATCTGACGCAGCAGACCGATCCGACGCGTCTGACCCGGGGGAACCATGGTCCGCTCGCCGGGGCATCAAGATCGCGACATTGTCGAAGGGCCACGCGTCCGATGCCTATCTGGACGCGCCCTGGCTGCTCGGCGGGGTCAAGACGTTGTCATACGTGGTGAACGTGGCGGCCCAGCGGGAGGCGCGACGGCGAGGCGCGGACGACGTGCTGTTCACGACGACGGACGGCTACTGCCTCGACGGCCCCACCTCCGGGCTGATCGTGATCGACGGCGACCGGTTGCGGACCACCCCCTCCGGTCCGACCGGACTGCTCGCGTCGGTGACGGTCGCGCGGGCGGTGGAAGCCGCCCGCGACGACGGGATGGACGCCCGGTACGAGCTGATCCCGGTCGGCGACCTGTTGTGCTCCGACGGTGTGTGGTTGGTGTCCTCCGGGCGCGGCGCAGCGCCCGTCACCGACGTTGACGGCGTGCCGATCGCCATGCATCCGGCGCTGATGGAAAGGATCTCGCGGTACGCGGGCTTCGCCCTCAACGGCTGAAGCGGGCCGATCCGCGGCGGCCGATGCACGACGTCGACACCCATACCCCGTAGGGGTAAGATCGTTGGATCGTCGACTGCTGCTCGAGGAGCGTTCATGGCTGGCTACAGCGGATCCAAGGAGGCGTACGCTCAGCGTCTTCGCCGGATCGAAGGTCAGATCCGTGGCATCGCCCGCATGATCGACGAGGACGTCTATTGCATCGACGTCCTCACCCAGATTTCGGCGGCCACCAAGGCGTTGCAAGTGGTTGCCCTCGGTCTGGTCGAGGACCACCTGGGTCACTGTGTGTTGCACGCAGCAGCCTCTTCGGAAGAGGAGGGGCAAGCGAAGGTTCGCGAGGCCGCCGACGCGATCGCCCGCCTCGTCCGATCCTGATCGCCGGACCAGCGCACGAGGGCGTCTGGTTTCGGGTCTGTCGTCCCGACGCCACCGACACACCGCACAGCACGTACCGTCTCTTAGCCACCAAGGAAGTAGCCATGAACACCAGCACCCTCAAGGTCGACGGCCTGACCTGCGGCCACTGCGTCCAGCACGTCACCACCGAGCTCACCGGAATCGACGGTGTCACCGCCGTGGACGTGGATCTGGTCGCGGGGGGCACCTCGACCGTACGCGTCACCTCGGTCGGCCCCATCGAGCCGGAGCAGTTCGCCGCCGCCGTGGACGAAGCGGGGTACACGCTGTCGGCACGGGATGCCTGATGCCTGCCACACATACCGCGTTGCCCGGTCGCGAGCACGGCGCGGCGTCGACCCCTGGGTCCGGCCGTCAGTCCGGCCCCCAGTCCGGCCCGGCGCCGGACGAGCTCGACCTCGCGGTCGAGGGGATGACCTGCGCGTCCTGCGTGGCGCGGGTGGAGAAGCGGCTCAACAAAATCGACGGCGTCAGCGCGACCGTGAACCTGGCCACCGAGTCGGCACGGGTGGTCCTCACTCGGCCCGTCCCGGTCGGGGAGCTCATCGCGTCGGTGAAGAAGGCGGGGTACGAGGCCCATCTGGTCGAGCGTGACCGCGCCGACGCCCATGACACCTCGGCTCCGACGCGCGCGCGCATGGCGGATCTGCGGCGACGCCTGATCGTTGCGGTCACCCTCGGCGTTCCGGTCATGGTGCTGTCCATGGTGACGGCCTGGCAGTTCACCGGCTGGCAGTGGCTGGTGGGCGCAATGACCGTGCCGATCGCGACGTGGTGCGCATGGCCGTTCCATCGCAGCGCGGTGGCCGCAGCCCGACACGGCGCATCCACGATGGACACGCTTGTCTCGCTCGGCGTCATCGCCTCGACGACGTGGTCGCTGTGGGCGCTGTTGTTCGGTGGGGCGGGGATGCTGGGCATGCGGATGGACATGTCGTTGATCCCGGCGTTGGACGCAGGCGGGTCGGGCGCTCACGGTGGGGGGCACGCCGTGCCCCACCTCTACTTCGAGACTGCGGCCATGATCGTGACGTTCCTACTCGCGGGTCGTTTTGCCGAGGCGCGCAGCCGACACCGCGCGGGCGACGCCGTGCGTTCGTTGTTGGAGCTCGGCGCGAAGGACGTGACGCGCCTCGACCCTGCCCCGGACGACCTCACCTCCGCGGCCATCGCCCCGCCCGGGGGGGACGCGCCGGACCGCACGCGCGTGCACGAGCGCGTCCAGGTTCGCGTGCCGATCGAGAGGATCGCCGTCGGCGACCTCTTCCTCGTGCGTCCCGGCGAGACGGTCGCCACCGACGGGGTGGTCGTCGAGGGCGCGTCCGCCGTAGACATGTCCATGGTGACCGGCGAGCCGCAACCAGTCGATGTGGGTCCCGGCGACGAGGTCACCGGTGGCACGGTCAACGCGTCCGGGTCGCTCGTGGTGCGTGCCACTCGTGTTGGTGCGCAGACCACCCTGGCGCGGATCGCGCGTCTGGTCACGGAGGCGCAGACCGGCAAGGCGCCGGTGCAGCGGATCGCCGACCGGGTCTCGGCGGTTTTCGTCCCGGTCGTGGTGGGCATCGCGGTCGTGACGTTCGCGGCGTGGCTGCTCACGGGTCAACCACTGCAGGCCGCGTTCACCGCCGCGGTGGCGGTGCTGGTCGTCGCCTGCCCGTGCGCGCTCGGCCTCGCTACCCCGACTGCGTTGCTCGTCGGGACCGGTCGAGCGGCTCAGCTGGGCATCATCATCCGCGGACCCGAGGTGCTGGAGTCGACCCGGGCGATCGACACCGTGATCCTCGACAAGACCGGGACGATCACCGACGGCAAGATGTCTTTCGCCCAGGTCACGCCGCTCGGCCACACCGTTGGCGGGCGTGACGCCGACGCCGACGCAGCGCTCGCGTTCGCGGCCGCCGTCGAGACGCTGTCGGAGCACCCGGTCGCGCACGCGATCGTGGCGGGCGCGCGGGAACGCGGACTCGCGGTGGCCTCCGCGTCAGCGTTCAGCAGCGACGCCGGCCGCGGGGTGCGTGCTGACGTGCCCGTGACGCTCGAAGCGGGGGACGCGGAGCGGGTCACCGTCTGGGTGGGGCAGCCGGGTTGGATGAGCGATCAGGGCCTGACCATGCCCGCCGTCTCGATGGACGACAGCCCGGCAGGGACGACGGTCGCGGTGGGCTGGGAGGGCCGGGTGCGTGCCCTCATCTCAGTGCGGGACGCGATCAAGCCCACCTCGGCCGAGGCGATCCGGGAGCTGCGCGCGTTAGGGGTCACTCCGTATCTGGTGACCGGTGATCACACCCGTACGGCGCGTGAGGTCGCCGCCGCCGTCGGGATCGATTCCGCGCACGTGCGCGGCGAGGTCTTGCCCGAGGGCAAGGTCGACGCGGTCCGCGAACTGCAGGATCAGGGTCGCGTCGTGGCGATGGTCGGCGACGGTGTCAACGACGCGGCGGCTCTCGCGCAGGCCGACCTTGGCCTGGCGATGGGTGGTGGCACGGACGTCGCGATCGAGGCTTCGGACCTGACGCTCGTTTCCGGAGACCTTCGGACGGCGCCCCTGGCGATCCGGCTGTCCCGGCAGACGCTGCGGATCATCAAAGAGAACCTGGTGTGGGCATTCGGCTACAACGTACTCGCGATCCCACTCGCGGCGTTCGGGCTGCTCAATCCGGGCCTCGCTGCCGCGTTCATGGCCTTCAGCTCGGTTCTCGTGGTGGCGAACTCGCTCCGGCTACGCCACGCTCAGGCTGAGACGCGACCAACGTGACGCTCACCGAAACGCAGCGACGGCACATCGCGACGCGCCGTCGCGTCACCCCCGGTGGGGCGTTGCGCGCGCCTCGCCGCCGGGTGGCTCACCGACGCGGACTTCACCCGGCGCCGGGGGTGATTCGTTCCAGTCCCAGCGAAGCGCGATGATGCCGGGTCCGTGGTCGGAGCGGTGCACGAGGAGGTCGGGAACATCGAGCCGGGTGGGCTGGTACACGGCGTCGTCGACGTCGGGTCCGACGTAGAGCTCGACATGTGCCGGCAGGTCGTCGGGCAGGAAGCTCACCTGGACGCACGCCTCGCGCAAGGGAGTCAGGTAGACGCGCTGCCACGAGTCGGAGCTGTGGGTGGCACCTTCGCTGCGGATCGCGTGGTGGATCCGCCACGGTTCGCCGGCGCGGAGCGTCTGGGGCAAGACCAGTTCGGCGACGATGAGTTCTGGGCGATGCACGGTGCGTCCGACATGGCAGCCCTCGATCGGGTCGATCTCCAAAACCACCCCGTCCTCGTCGCTGGAGTACCCGACGAGGTATCGGTCGAAACCGTCCCGGTCCGACACGATGAGATCGGTGACCACCTGGCGGGCCACCTTCCGGTCCGCGCCGACGGTGAGGTGGTCGTGTTGCGTGATGCGGTGGAAGCCGTCGGACCAGCGCAGGCCGAGAACGTCAGCGCAATCATGGGCGGCGCTGTCACGCATGACCGGTTGGCGGTGCGCTAACGGTGCAGGCGCATGACGTCGGGTGCCCTGCGTCGGTAGCTTGGCCGCGAGGGAGCCGCGGGACACACGGAGGATCACCTCGAGGGCACCCAGAGCCTGGACGCTCGCTTTGCGCACGGGCAAGGAGCGCCCGGTCTGCCAGTAGCTCAGGGTCGCGACCGACACGTCGTGCCCATAGCTCACCAGGTGGGCCCGCACGCGGTCCAGGCTGAGGCCGCGCCCGTCGATCGCTTCGCGCAGCGCGTGCGCGAACTCAGAGTCCGCTGCGGGTGCGCTGGTTCCCCCCACGTGCGTGCTCCCTTGTCAGTACGGTCGAGCGGCTGTCAGGATCGTGCGGCAGCGACCCGCGCTGCGGCGGCAATGACCTCGATCGTTGTATCGGCATCCCACAACGCGATGTTGAGCACGAGACCGAACAGATCGTCGAATCGAGGATCCCACCCATAGGCCACGATGGAGGCCCGCGAACGGATCCACTCGTCGACGCGAGCCCTCTCGCGGGCCGTGACGGCCGGCACACCGGTGCGCTGCTCCACCTGGCTGATGCGGTGCGAGTACGGTGCGGTGAGTTTCACGTGGAGCACGCCCGGGTGCCCCGCGAGGATGCGGGTGGCGTTCCGCCCGACGATCACGCCGCCGTTCTCCCCGTACCGCCGCACGTGGCGGATGTTGTCCTCCGTCCCGAGGACCTGCACGACCCGCTGCAGGGCGGTGGGTGTCACCGGCAGCAGGTGGTCTACGCCCTCGTCAGGATCGGGAGCGTCGTCGGCCGCCCGAAGTTGCGCCACGAAGGACTCCAGCTCGGCGTTGGGGCTCGGCCGGCCCTCCACGATCGGCAGGATGTCCTCCTCGAGGATCGCCTCGTCGTGGAACGGGATACCGAGGACGTCGGCCACGCCTTGCCCCACTGCGGAGGGGAACGTTCCGTAGCGCCCCCACAGGGTCACCACCGGGCGCCGGAGATCGGCCGGTGCGGCGGGCTCGCCCGCGACGCCGTGCCACCAGTTCGTCCCGGTTCGCCATGGCATGTGGTTCACCTCCTGCTCCCTTCGCGCCGCGTCGATCGTGCACATCACGAGCGCGGGAGACGTCGAGAGTTGGCTCAGTCTCCCATCGACGTCGGACGCGGGGCCACGGGGTGCGACCTGCTGTGCCGCCTTAAGCTGGGGAGATGTCTCGCTATCTCGACGTCCATCCGCAGAACCCGCAGGAGCGGCTGATCCACCAGGCAGTCGACGTGATCCGCGGCGGAGGGGTGATGGCCTATCCGACGGATTCGGGCTACGCGATCGGCTGTTCGCTCGACAACGCCGCCGGCCGGGACACCATCGTGGCGATCCGGCGACTCGAGGCCGGGCACCACTTCACCTTGATGTGCGCCGACTTCGCACAGCTCGGACAGCTCGTCCATGTCAGCAACGCGGTGTTTCGGGCCGTGAAGGCCGCTACACCCGGGCCGTACACCTTCATCCTTCCCGCCACCCCTGAGGTGCCGCGTCGGCTGATGCACCCGAAGAAGCGCACGGTGGGCGTCCGGATCAGCGCGGATGTCCTCGTGCAGGAGCTGCTGTCGGAGCTGGGCGAGGCGATGCTGACCTCGACGCTCATCTTGCCTGGCCACAGCGAACCGATGACGGACGGGTGGCAGGTGACCCAAGAGATCGGGCACGCGGTGGACGTGGTGATCGACACGGGGGAGTGCGGCGCAGAGCCGACGACCATCGTCGACCTGAGCAGCGGTATGGCGCGGATCCTGCGGTATGGAGCGGGCGACCCGTCCCGCTTCGAGGTGGAGTGAGATTTAGATCCCCGCCCGCGCCAGAGAGTGATCATCGGGCGCGGGCGAGGGGCTCGTGGGGGGAGTTCCGCCCCGGTGGGGGACGTTCGGCTCCAATGACCCACTGATCGGCTGAGCTTCGCGGCAGTTGAGCGGAAGCAGCAGGAATGTCTGGACCAATGTCGGCCGATCCGTGTGGGATTCGCCATGTCGAGGCGTCGCGCGGGCGCGGACGCAGGGACGCCTGTCCCCGTGAACCGGCCGGCGGATGGGGCCGCGGCGGCGGCCCTTACGATCGGGAGATGGCCGTTGACCAAACCCCCGGTCGTCGGACGCCGCTGGAACGCAAAGTGCTGCGTGACACCGTGCACGAACAGCTGTTTCGCATGCTGGTGGACGGCACCCTCGCACCCGGCGCGAGCCTGTCGATCGACGGACTCGCGCGCGACCTGTGCGTCTCGCCGACCCCGGTGCGCGAAGCCTTGGTGCACCTGGAACACACCGGTCTTGTTCGGCGGGCCGCCCTGCGCGGCTACACCATTGCGGCCCCGCCGAGCCTGCAGGAGATCACCGATCTCATGGCAGCCCGCTGGCTTGTGGAATCCGCCGCGCTGGGCGCCGCGTTCGACCGGTCGCCGGAGGACGCCCCACCGTTCGCGACGCCTCTCGCTGAGGCGTTGGACGCCCAGTGTCGCGCGTACGACGAGGTCGCCCGGCACACGAATTTCTGCCCTCCGGCGCAACTCTTCGCGTACCTGTCCGCCGAGTGGCAATTTCACCGTGCCTTGGTCGAACAGGGCGGCAACCGGTACCTGGCGCGGATGGTCGAGCTGTTGGCCGCTGAGGTCCATCGCGGACGACGCGGTGACGACGGCGGCCCCCTCGACGTCGCGGAGTCCCTCGCGGAGCACGCAGCGATCGTGACCGCGGTACAGGTCGGCGACCGCGAGAGCGCTTCGGCCGCGCTGAAGGCTCACCTGGAGGCGCTGTTATCCCGAGTACGCATCCACGAAGGAAACCAATCTGATTGACAGGCAACGACACTGGTTTCGGCGCGGCGCGCGCCGGCACCAGGGTCGGCACAGGTCGGCCCGGTATCCTGAGCGCACTATGACAGGAGCCACACCACCCGTACCCCGCTGGCGCCTGGCGTTCACGTGGGTCGTCGGCATCGCCCTCGCCCTGATCCTGGCGCTCCTGGGGTACGTCGCGTTCGAGTACATCAGCCTCGACCGTGGGTTGCGGCGCTCGGGCGCGCTCGGCGACAGCGATGCGAACGGACGTCTTGGTTCGGATACGAACATGCTCATCATGGGCCTGGACAGTCGGCTCGACCTACACGGGGATCCGCTGCCGCAAGAGCTGTACGACGCGATGCACACCGGCAACTCCAGCATCGGTGGCATGAACGCGAACGTGCTGATGTTCATCCACATCCCCTCGGACGGAAGCCGCGCCACGGTGATCCAGATCCCCCGGGATAACTTCGTCGCTTTTCCCGGCTGCCCCGGGGGCCGGTGCGACGGCAAGATCAAGGAAGCGTACGACCACGCCTTCGAGGCCGAGAAGGCTCGCCTCGCCCCCGACGCCTCCACCCCGGACGAACAGAAGCACTCCCGCGCTCGCGAGGCGGGACGCGCCGAGGAGATCAAGACAGTCGAAGCCTTCCTCGGCAACGGCATCCGCATCAACCACTTCGTCGAGGTGACGATGGTCGCCTTCTATGAGGTGGCCAAAGTGGTCCAACCAATCACGGTGTGCCTCAAGGACGCCACCAAAGACCGCTATTCCGGCGCCGACTTCAAAGCCGGCCAGCAGGCCATCACCGCCGAAGAGGCCGTCGCGTTCGTCCGGCAACGCCGCGACGAACTGGCAGCCAGCGAGGACTTCACCGACCTAGACCGAGAGCGCCGCCAGCAGGCGTTTATGGCCTCCCTGGCCCATCAGCTCCGGCAGAAGGGCACGTTCGCCAACCCGAAGACCGTCAACGACCTCGTCGGGGTGGCCAAGGACAACATCGCGGTCGACAACGACCTGAACCTCGTCCAGTTCGCCCAGCAGGCCACCGCCCTCACCAGCGGCAACGTCACGTTCTTCACCCTGCCGATCAAGGGGTACTTCACCGACAAGTACGGCGGCTCCTCCAACGAGATCGACCTGCCCGTCCTGCAGGCCACCGTCCGCCAGCTGTTGTCCGGGCAGCCGGAACCGAGCGCCACCACCACCAGCGCCAGCCCGAAGCTCACCGTGTCGGTCGCGAACGGGTCCGGCGTCGAGGGCGCCGGCAGCACCCTGCTCACCGGCCTCGCCAGGCTGGGGTATCCGCCCGGCGAGACCGAGACAGCCCCCGCGCTGCGGCCCAGGACCGTCGTCGCGTACCCGACGGGGCAGGCCGCTTCCGCCGCTGAGCTCGCGGCTCTCCTCGGCGCCGGCGTCACATCCGTGGAGGATCCCGCGATCGCGGCCGGTACCCTGCAGGTGACGCTCGGGCAGGACTATCAGGCGCCTCCTTCGCTCGGCGGCGCGTCCGGTAGCGCGACGACCGGGTCGACCGCCCCCGCGGTTCCTCCCGCGTCGGCGACCCCACTGGCGCCGACCACGGTCGGCGAGGGGGCAGCCGACGAGGACACCGCGGCCACCTCCTTGACGGCGCTGTTCGGAGATGGCATCCCCTGCGTCAAGTGAGCACCCGCCACCACGACGAAGGACCACACGCGCATGATCCGGATTACCTATCAGGGCGAGCCCGGCTGTAACGGTCATCTGGCCTGCCGCGAGATGTACCCCGCCTGGGAGGCGGTGCCACGCGCGAGCTTCGAGGATGCGTTCGCGGAGGTCGCCTCGGGCGGGGCCGCCCGGGCCATGATCCCGATCGACAATTCCCTGGCGGGCCGGGTCGCCGACATCCACACCCTGCTGCCGCACGCGGGCCTGCACATCGTCGGTGAGCACTTTCTGCGGATCCGGTTCGAACTCCTGGGGATTCCCGGCGCAACGATCCAGAACGCCCGGACGGTGCACAGCCACATTCACGCGCTGGGCCAGTGCCGTGAGCTGATCCGCGCCCACGGGCTCACACCCGTCATCGCAGGCGACACGGCCGGGTCGGCGCGGGAGGTGCGCGAGTGGGCGGATCCGACGCGCCTATCGATCGCGCCCCGCGGCGCCGCCGAGCTGTACGGGTTGGACGTCCTGGCCACGGACGTCGAAGACGACCCCACGAACACCACCCGGTTCATCGTCCTCGCCGCGGAAGGACGGCTGCCGGACCGTGCCGAACTGGACGGGCCCGTCATGACGAGCTTCGTCTTCCGGGTCCGCAACATCCCCTCCGCCCTGTACAAGGCGCTCGGCGGGTTCGCCACCAACGGGGTCAACATGACGCGCCTGGAGAGCTACATGGTCGGCGAGGAGTTCGCTTCGACGATGTTCATGTCGGACGTCGAAGGTCACCCCGAGGACCGCCCATTGGCTCTCGCCCTGGAGGAGCTCGACTTCTTCACCACCGAGTTCCGGATGCTCGGCGTCTATCCCTCACACGAGCACCGGCGACGCCCTGGCGCTCTGAACGGGAACCCTCGCTAGGGATGGTCCGCGAACGCCCCCAGGATCTGCCAGGCGAGGCGTGCGGACCTCGGCCGAGATTCTCGCCGCGCGTCGGGTCTCACCCAGAGGGATGCTCCCCGACGAGCGGTCACGAGCGCGCGAAAGGGCCCGGGCGGGTGGCGGCGTTGCGGTTGCGGTCGACCGTCGGCGGGTGGCCTTCGCGTTTGACCGCCTCGCCGACTCCCGACCGGGCTCGCGGCCCGTTAGAGTCGTCGCCATGAGCGCAGACAAAATCGTCATTCTGGATGGTGCCCGCACCCCCGTCGGATCGTTCGGCGGGATCTTCAAAGACGTCCCCGGTTTCGAGCTGGGAGCCATCGCCGCCAAGGAGGCCCTGAGTCGTTCGGGCGTCTCCGGCGACGAGATCGGCGAGGTGATCATGGGCTGCATCGGCCAGGTTGGCCCGGATGCCTATAATGCCCGTCGCGTCAGCATTACCGCCGGGATCCCCGAGAGCGTGCCCGCCTTCACCGTCAACCGCCTGTGCGGCTCCGGCCTGCAGGCCATCTGGGGCGCCGCCCAGGAACTCGCCTGGGGCGGCATCGACTTCGCCCTCGCCGGCGGCGACGAGAACATGACCCGCATGCCGTTCATGGATTACCAGGCCCGCAGCGGCTACAAGCTCGGCGACCACAAGCTGATGGACGGCACGGTCGGCATGCTGCTCGACCCCTTCAGCGGCGCCCACATGGGCATCACGGCCGAGAACGTTGCGAAAAAGTACGGCGTCAGTCGCCAGGAGCAGGACGAGTTCGCCGTGGAGAGCCAGCGGCGCACCGCCTCGCCTGAGGCTCTCGCGGCGTTCGCCGAGGAGATCATCCCCGTCGAGGTCGGTGGCCGCAAGCCGTTCACGGCCGACAAGGACGAGCACCCCAAGCCGAATACCACCATGGAGACCCTCACCAAGCTCCGGCCGGCCTTCGCCAAGGACGGCTCCGTCACCGCGGGCAACGCCTCCGGCATCAACGACGGCGCCGGTGCGGTCGTGGTCACCAAGGAGTCCACGGCCAAGGAGCGGGGCCTCAAGGCCCTTGCCTACATCGACACGGTCGTGTGCGCGGCCCTCGACCCGCAGATCATGGGGTACGCCCCGAAGCTTGCCCTGGACAAGCTGTGGGCGGCCACCGGGCTCACGCCCAACGACGTCGACGTCATCGAGCTCAACGAGGCGTTCGCGGCGCAGTCGGTGGCGGTCATTCGGGACGCCAAGCTCGACATGGCCAAGGTGAACCCGTACGGCGGCGCCATCGCGCTCGGCCACCCGGTCGGCGCCTCCGCCGCGATCCTCACGATCCGCGCGATCAAGGACATGCAGCGCCGGGACCTGGAGACGGCGGTTGTCACGATGTGCATCGGTGGCGGCCAGGCCCTCGCGGCCCTCTTCCGTCGGGCCTCCTGACCGTAGCGACATGTGGTCGACGTCGTGGTTGACGCCGAGATCGACGCTGTGGACTCGGTGCCTCTGAGGATCGGGTACAAGGCGTCGGCGGAGCAATTCGGTCCGGTCGACCTGGCGTCGTACGCCGTGCTGGCGGAGACCTTGGGTTTCGATTCGGTCTGGGTCTCCGACCACGTCCAACCGTGGCGGCACCGAGGCGGGCACGCGCCCGCCTCGGTGCCGCTTTTGGGTTTTCTGGCCGCGCGCACCGCGCGCGTGCTGCTGGGGACCTCGGTCCTGACGCCGACGTTTCGCTACCACCCGGGGGTCCTCGCGCAGGAGTTCGCGACCCTCGCCGGGCTCGCGCCGGGCCGGGTGGCGCTCGGCGTCGGCACAGGCGAGGCGCTCAACGAGCAGGTGATGGGCGCCCTGCCCGGTGCCCGGGAGATACCGGGTGGCAGCTGGCCGGCGTTCTCCGCCCGCCTCGCGCGTCTCGTCGAGGCCGTGACCTTGATGCGCCGCCTCTGGGCCGGTGAGACCGTCACCGCCAGCCAGCCGTCCGGGCAGGGCGCCGAGAGCGGACCCGTCGACACCCCGTATTGGCCCGTGCGCGACTTGCGTCTCTACGACCCGCCGCCTGCGCCGATCCCCGTCTACGTGGCGGGAGGCGGCCCCAAGATCGCCCGCGTCGCTGGGCGGCTCGGCGACGGGTTCATCGCCACCTCCGGCAAGGGGCGGACGCTGTACGAGGACCAACTGTTGCCCGCGGTCGCCGCGGGCCTGGCCGAGCACGACCCGGCGCGGACCGCGGGCTCAACGCCGTACGACCGGATGATCGAGCTCAAGGTCTCCTACGACCCTGACCCGGCACGCGCCCTGGACAACGTGCGGTTCTGGGCGCCTTTGTCCCTGCCCGCCGAGATGAAGCACTCCCTTGGCGACCCGGCCGCGATGGAGGCGGCCGCGGACGCGCTGCCGCTGGAGCAGGTCGCGGCCCGGTGGGTCGTCACGTCCCGCCCCGAGGAGGTCGCGGACGCGGCCCGTGAGTACGTCGCCCTCGGTTTCACGCATCTCGTTCTGCACGGCCCCGGTGCTGACCAGGAACGCTTCCTGCGTACCGTCGCCGCCGACGTGCTGCCTGCGTTGCGAGCGTTATGAGCGTTGGACGCGCCGGGTGGTGAGTACAGTGCACAACGTGGACAGCGCGGAACACGTCACGAACCCCCCGAGTGACACTGAAGGTCTGGCGGCTGCGGCATGGGAGCCCCCCTCGCGAAACGGCGACGTCGACCCATGGCCCGAGGGCGCCGGCGTCTCCTTCGATGACTTCATCCGCGAGCAGGAGGTGTTGGCCTACGGAGAGGGCGGTTTCCGCTCCTACGGTCCGTCGTGGGCCTCGCGACCGCACAAGTTTGGCGGCTCCGAATACAAGCGGTTGGTGCGTGTCCTGCGCGAGACGCGCGACGCCATCGCGGAGGCGCGACTCGACGAACAACAGTGTTCGATGCTCGCGGACGCATGCGAAGAAGTCACGAGGTACGCGCAGTCGCTGCGCGCCGCCGACCCCTACCAGACGGTGTGGGCCAACCGATTCGACCTGACCGGGCGCGGCTCGGCGTTGATTCCGCCGCTGGAGGACATCTTGCTCGACGTGGACGGCGGCCGGTCCCGCGCGAGCGTCACCTTCGGCACCTCGTACGTGGGTGCCGGCAACGCCGCTCACGGCGGTGCGATCGCGCTGCTGTTCGATGAGGTGCTGGGCCTGACCGCCAACGCGGGACGATCGGTGGTGCGCACCGCGTACTTGCACGTCAACTACCGCGCGGTCACGCCGATGCGGACCAAGCTCACCGTACACACGCAGATCGACCGGATCGACGGGCGCAAGCGATTCGTGACCGGCGCATTGCTGCACGGGGATGAGCTGCTAGCCGACGCCGAGTCCCTGTTCGTCGAGCTGCAACCCTGGCATTCCTGACCCGGGCCCGTGATTCGCCTGGGCATTCTGATGGGGATTCTCACGGATCCACCCCGTGCGCCATGGCCGCGGTTCGGGACAGATCCCCCCAGCCGGACCCGCTCACCTTTGACAGCGCCGCCAAGTGGTCCGCGAAGCCGCCCGTCACCCGGCCTGCGAGTCTGCTCGATGTTCGTACCCGTAGGGAATCCGTAGCCACGCACGTGGCGCCCGCCGCGCGCGCCCGGTGGGCCAGCTGACGGTCTTCATGCGCCGACAGGTGTCCGAACCCACCCACCGAGAACCAGGTCGAGGCTCTCAGACCGAGATTCGCGCCATGGATGTGCGGGTGGTTCTCCACGAGCTGGTGCCCTGCACGCCACCTGGCCAGTAGGACTGAGTCCAGGTGGCCGCTCGGCTCCACGGTGCCGAGGACCAGATCCGCCCCGTCGTCCCCGAGCGCCATCTGCCGGGTCAGCCAGTTCGGTGGGACACATGTGTCTGCGTCCGTGCATGCCAGCCACGTGCGAGCCATGGGGATGCCCAGGCTTCGGGCCGCGGCGACGCCGACCTCGATGGCGGCATCGCGCGCTCCACCGACGCAACCTTGGTCGGTCGTGGCGACCGTCACGGGGAAGCTGCGGGCGAGCGCTGCCGACCCGTCCGTGCACGAATCCAAGGCCACAACGATGTCGGTTTGCACGCTCGCGGACATGGTGCGCAGCTCGTCCCGCGCTACGATCACGCTGCGAAGACACGAAGCGAGAAGGGTCTCCTCATCGCGAACAGGTACCGCGACGATCACATGCACAAGACTCTCCACAGCGGACTCCCGA
>CAJDVG010000019.1_pt2 | contig 16921 bp, 15 predicted proteins | sample 7391321 | NCBI WGS metagenome assembly CAJDVG01 (sample SAMEA7055706, study PRJEB34461) | soil metagenome | biome: terrestrial ecosystem; feature: Peninsula; material: soil | place: Antarctica | collected 2016
GTCGCCAGAATGCGCATCAGCGTGCGCGAGCTGGACGCCAAGAACGAACGGCTGACGCGCTACCTGACCGAGGTCCGTTCGCAGCTGTCTTTGCTCAAGGACAAGGTGGCGGGACTGGCCACGCCGCCGTCGACCTATGGGCACGTTCTCAGCGTGCACCGTAATCGGACGGCCGACATCATGCACGGCGGGCGCAAGATGCGGGTGGCCGTCGGGCCCGAAGTCTCCGTCAAGGACCTCGTGCCGGGCCGGGAAGTCCGGGTCAATGACGCGTTGGCCATTATCGAGGCGGCCCAAACGCCCCACATCGGCACGGTCGTCACGGTCCACGAGAACCTCAGCGACGACCGGCTCGTGGTCGTCGTCAACGAGGCGGAGCAGCGCGTGGTGCTGCGCTCCGCCCGCCTGAAGGAGGAGAAGCTCAGGCAGGGCGACCTCGTGCTGCTCGACACTCGCTCCGGCATCGTGCACGAGATCGTGCCGCGCGCCGAGGTGCAAGAGTTGCAGCTTGAGGATGTGCCGGACGTGTCCTACGACGACATCGGGGGACTTCAAGGCCAGATCGAGCAGATCCGCGACGCGGTGGAACTCCCGTACCTGCACCCGGAGCTGTTCCGCGAGCACAAGCTGCGCCCGCCGAAAGGCGTGCTGCTCTACGGACCGCCTGGGTGCGGCAAGACGCTTATCGCCAAGGCGGTGGCCGCGTCGCTGTCGCGCCAAAGCGCGGCGATGCGCGGCGATGAGGACTCCAAGAGCTACTTCCTCAACGTGAAGGGCCCCGAGCTGCTCAACAAGTACGTCGGGGAGACCGAGCGGCAGATTCGCGTCGTGTTCGCGCGGGCGCGAGAGCACGCGCACAGCGGCGCGCCGGTGATCATCTTTTTCGACGAGATGGACTCGCTCTTCCGCACCCGCGGCTCCGGCAAGTCCAGCGACGTCGAGACCACGATCGTCCCCCAACTCCTCGCCGAGATCGACGGCGTCGAGCGGCTCGACAACGTCATCATCATCGGGGCCAGCAACCGCGAGGACATGATCGACCCGGCGATCCTGCGCCCGGGGCGTCTCGACGCGAAGATCCGGATCGAACGTCCGGGCGAGTCCGCGGCGGAAGACATCTTCACCAAGTACCTCACCGCGGATCTGCCGCTGGACGAGGACGAACTCGCCTTCCACGACGGTGACCCGCAGCTCACGGTGCAGGCCATGGTCGCCTCGACCGCCCAGGCGATGTACGCCGACATCCCCGAGAACCAATTTCTGAACGTGACGTACGCCTCCGGCGCCACGGAGGTGTTCAACTACGCGGCCTTCGCCTCCGGTGCCATGATCCAGAACATCGTGGATCGCGCCAAGCGGGCAGCGATCAAACAGGTCATCTCCGGGGGCACCCGGGGCCTGTCCACGCGGCTGCTCCTGGAAGCTCTGCGGACCGAGTTTGCCGAGAACGAGTCGCTCCCGAACACGCAGGACCCGAACGAATGGATGCGCCTATCGGGTCGCAAGCGCGAGCGGGTCGTGAACATCGAGCGGCTTGCGCGCCCCGCCGGCGACGTCGCGTCGGGTTGATGTCCCGGGGCGACGACGACGCGCTCGGTGCGCTCGACGCGGTGGATGCGGTCAGCGCCGTGGATGCGGTCGACCCACCGGCGACGCCGCCGTCGTGCTGGGCCGACGTAGACGATCCAGGGCCGTGGGCGATGCAGCTAGCGCTGCGCTATGACCCGTTGGACCTTCCGAGCCACACGAGGGTGTGCGCAGCGGCGGCCCGCGCCGTGGTGTCCCTGCTCGCCGACGAGCGTTCGCGAGGCGGGGGGGAGTGGGCGCCGTACGTGCGCCGCTGGCGTGACGGCCGCATCCGCAAGCTCGCACGCCGTGCTCGCGGCGTGCGGTGGGACCGGGTGCAGGAACTGCCGGGCCTCACCGTCGTCGAGGGACCAGCCCAGGTCCGGGCTTTTGTGCCTCGCCCGGCCCGCCCTCTCCCGGACGACCTGAACGCCCTTCAGGTCAGCGGGACCGCGTACCCGCGCTCCTCGCGTGCCAGCGAGGTGCCCTCGCTGAACGGCCAGGACGGGCGCGCGGTGGACCGGCCGGCCCCGGTGGTGGTGCTCGCGCTCACCCCGTACGCGGAGTTGAGCACCGGCAAGGCCGCTGCCCAATGCGGCCACGCGGCCCAGCTCGCGTGGGAGGAACTGGTGCGACGGGGCGAGTCGGCGACCTTGCGCGCCTGGCGCGACCACGGCTGGCAGGTCGACGTGGTGGAGGCGGACGAGCGGGAGTGGGCCGCCCTCGCGAGCGCCCCCATCTGCGTGGTCGACGCGGGCTTCACTGAAGTGGACGGCCCGACGGAGACGGCCCGCGCCTGGTGGCAGGCCTGAAGCCAGACGGCGAAGCGGCGGATCGGGGTCCAGGTCGGGGTCGAGGCCTCCACCTTCGGGGAAGAGATCACTTCGAGTTCGGTGGGCTGAACGAGCCGCACCCTGGCCCCCGAGCGGTCTGAGGTGGTAAGCAACGTGAAGTACCACTACGCGAACGGCATGCACCAGGAACGTGCCGTCGCCTGTTCGCTGTTTCCATCGTCAATGGAGGAAGACATGGGTTACGCCCTGACCACGATCGTTGATCGCCCCTTCGAGGAAACCCTCGCCGCGACCAAGCAGGCGTTGGCCGATCATGGGTTCGGTGTCCTGACCGAGATCGATATGGCGGCCACCCTGAAGAAAAAGTTGGACGTCGACATCCCCCCACAGTTCATCCTCGGCGCCTGTGACCCGACCAGCGCCCACCAGGCCTTGCAGGCCGAGGCCTCGATCGGTCTGCTCCTGCCCTGCAACGTCGTCGTGCGTTACGACGACGACGCGCACACCATCGTCGAGGCTATCGACCCCCAGACGATGCACCTGCTCACCGGGAACGACGCGATGGCACCCGTCGCGCAGCGCGTCGGATCGGGGTTGTCCGAAGCGCTCAAGCAACTCAGCTCCTGACGGGCGTCGGATCTCTGGGTGCAGCAGGCACCTCCACTGCGCGTCCTCACCATCCAGCAGCTCCGCGGGGGGACCGGGGTTCAGGTGAGCTGGAGGGTGGTCAGGCAGGTGGGGTCGCTGGCCGAGGTGCCGAAGTCGATGCTGCCGGACTTTTCTTCCCCGCTGACGGTGATGGTGCCGCGGATGTCCCGGGGCAACCAGAACCCGAAGAAGCCGTTCGGGTAGGTCTTCTCGGTGGTCTTGACGAGTTCCTTGCCCGTTGAGTCGGTGATCGTCACGGTGAAGGTCTTGTCGACCTGTTCGCCTTGGCAGGTGGCCAGGTTGTGGTTGAAGCATTCGTGGGTTTGGGTGAGGTAGGGCGCGATCGAGATGTAGGTCTGGTCGGCGGGCAGCGGCATCGTGCGCTCCGAGCCGCCGGTGGTCAGGATCAGCCGGTCTTGTCGTACCGAACCGCGTGGGCCGTTGGCTCGGTCCTGGTTCGTGCGGTCGAGGGTGTCGATCACCTCGCGCACCGACGCGTTGCTCAGGTCGAAACCGGCAAGGTCAGCTCCGCTGGTCGCGGCGGAGGCGGAGACGCTGGTGGGGGCCGTGGTGGGTGCCGAACAGGCGCCCACCCCGGCGGTGGTGAGGATGCCGGCGGCAACGGTGGCGAGGATCTTCTTCACTGGGCTGGTTCCGTTCAGGGTGTCGGGAAAGAGGCTCGTCACGTGTAGTTCAGGGCAATCATCATCCCGGCCTCGCCGTGGTAAATGTTGTGGCAGTGGATCAGCCAATCGCCGGTGTTGTCGGCGTCCAGGTCCAGGGTCAGGGACTGCATGGGCGCCATGAGCACGGTGTCTTTCCGCAGCCCGGAGGCCAGCGCGAAAGTGTGCCCGTGCACGTGCAAAGGGTGGGTCATCATCGTCATGTTGACCGCGTCGATCCGCAGCCGTTGGCCGGCCTTGACGCTCAAGGGGTCGTTCTCTCCGTACGGGGCGCCGTTGATACCCCACCGGTAGGGCTTCATGGAACCTTGAAGGGTCAGTCGGACGGTGGCGTCGGGCTCCTTGGCCGCCAGCCTGGCCGAGTCAGCGGGTTGCAACTGTGACCCGATGAGCACCTTTCCGGCCAGCTCGGGCGGCCTGACGTCTGCACCGGGCGGGCTCCCGCCACCGGTCCGGACCAGTGCCAGGCCCTGGCCGCCGCTGGTCTTGCCGACGGGGCTGGCCACCAACGGGAAAACCCCGTCCTGGAGGGTGACGACCGCATCGTAGCGTTCCCCCATCCCGATGTAGAACGCGCCCACCTCCGTGGGCTGCACCGGGTGCCCGTCGGTGTGGGTGATGGTCATCTGGTGCCCGCCGAGGGCAACGGTGAACAGCGTGTCCGAGGCGGCGTTGATCACTCGCATCCTGACCCGCTGCCCGGGCTTGCCCTCGAGTACGTCTGGCGCGGTCGCGACCTTGCCGTTGATCAGGAAGTAGGGGTAGGCGACGTCGCCGGCGTCCCCCCACGGGGGGCTACCCATGCCCATGCCCTCGGCGCCCATCGACCCGTGATCCATGCCGCCCATCCCCATGCCGCCCGTCCCCATGCCGCTCATCCCGTCGGCGTTGGCGGTGCCGCCGTCGGCGATGAGTTTGCTCAGGACCTCATCGGGGGTGCGACCGGTGCCATCCACCCAGTCATCGAGAACGATGACCCATTCGGTGTCGTAATCGCCGGGCTCGTGGGGGTCGTCGATGACCATCGGCGCGTATAGCCCGCGGTCCAGTTGGACCCCGACGTGGGGGTGGAAGAAGTAGGTGCCCGGGTCGGGTGCGGTGAACTCGTACACGAACGTCTCACCGGGCGTGACCGGGTCCTGGGTCAGGCCAGGCACGCCGTCAGCGGCGTTGCGCAACCGGATGCCGTGCCAATGGATCGTGGTGTCTGCCGGCAACTGGTTGTCCAGAGTCAGACGCAGGAAATCACCGGCCGTCGCGCGTACGAGTGGGCCGGGGGCGGCGTCACCGTACGCCCACGTCGACACGGTCGGCCCGCCCAGGTCGAGCCTGACCGGCTTGGCCGTGAGTCTCTTCTCCACGAGCCGCTGTCCCGCGCTGGGCGTGATCGGGGCCGGTATGCCGAAGGAGCGAGAGGGCGTTCCGGACGTGTTCGGGGCGCCGCCGCAGGCGACCAAAGTGGCGGTGGTCGCCAATCCGAGGCTCCCGAGCAGGACCTGACGACGAGAGAACTGGTGCATGATTCCTTTCCCCGACCTGCCGTGTGAAGTTGTCAGTGGCCATCGACGATGAGACGACGTCGCTGCTCGTACTCCTCGACAGTGAGCTCACCGCGGGCCAGACGGTCCTTCAGCACCGACAGCGGGTCGGGCCCAGCCGGTGTGCCGGTGCGGGCTGCCCGGCCAGGCAGCAGGGCCCGCACGACCAAGGCGATCACGACCCAGAAACCGAGCACACCCAATCCCATCACCAGCCACATGACCCAACCCATCGAGTACCCGTTGTCCCACATCATGGTCCGCTTCTCCTTCCGCACCGCCGCATCGGTCAGCAATGCCTCCAGCGTCGAGGGCTCGGTTCGCCGCGGGATCAAGAATTCGTTGAGGTTTGACGAAGATCCCCACCCGCCAACACGCCGTGGCCGTCTCGCCCGGAACGGGGAGGGGAGACTGTGAGCACCATGAGCGACGTGAGCGACGTGAGCACGGATGAGACGGCCCCACGGGTGCTGATCGTGGAGGACGAGCGGGCTTTGGCCGGGATCGTCGCGGCCTACCTGTCCCGCGCCGGCTACGTCACCTCGATCGTCCACTCCGGCATCGAGGCCGTGCAGGCGGCCCGCGACCAGTCTCCGGAGGTGGTCGTGCTCGACCTCGGCCTTCCCGGACTGGACGGGATAGAGGTATGCCGCCAGATCCGCACCTTCTCTGACTGCTACGTCATCGTTGTCACGGCCCGCAAGGACGAGGTCGACACGTTGATCGGACTGTCTGTCGGGGCCGATGATTACCTGACCAAACCGTTCAGTGTGCGAGAACTCGTCGCCCGCGTGCAAGCGGTGTTGCGCCGCCCACGGGCCGGCACCGCCGCCCGCACTGACCACCAGGAGCCGGTGTGGGTGTTCGGGGACTTGCGCATCGACTCTGCCGGCCGGCAGGTCCACCTCGCCGGCCGGCCGCTAGCCCTGACCCCCACCGAACGTGACCTGCTCATCGCCCTCGCGGCACACCCGAGAATGGCGTTCACCAGGCGCCAGCTCATCCAGGACGTGTGGGGGCAGGATTGGGTCGGGGACGAGCACCTTGTGGACGTCCACATCGCCCACCTGCGCAAGAAACTCGGCGACGACCCCGACACCGCTCGTTACGTCTCTACCGTGCGTGGCGTCGGCTACCGGATGGGCAACGGATGAGCAGCTCGACGATCCAGCCCCACCGGCGAGGTCTTGCCGCGCGCCTGCTGGCGGGGCAAGCCATCGTCCTGCTCGCCGGATGCCTCACCGCCGGTCTGCTCGCCGCGCTCGTCGGGCCCCTCATCTTCCACGACCACCTCCTCCAAGCCGGGCACCACGAGGACGCCCCAGAACTCACCCATATCGAGATGGCCTACCGCGACGCCTCGCTCGTCTCCTTGGGGCTTGGGCTGCTCGTCTCCCTGCTGGCGGCCGGCGCGGTCACGTGGTTTCTCACCCATCGCCTGCGCCGACCCTTGACCGAGCTGACCGATGCAGCCCGCGAACTCTCCCGCGGCCATTACACCGCACGGGTACCGGACGCGGGCTCGGGAACTGAACTCGACACCCTCGCCGGCGCATTCAACGCGATGGCCGCCCGCCTCGAGAACGTCGAGGACACCCGACGGCGTCTGCTCTCGGATCTGGCTCACGAGCTGCGCACCCCCATCGCCACGCTCACCGCCTACCACGACGGTCTCCACGACGGCATCACCCACCTCGGCTCCGCCTCACGGGTCGCCCTGACCGAGCAGACCGACCGGCTCGCCCGCCTCGCCGACGACATCGACGAGGTCTGCACGGCCGAGGAAGGGCGGCTCGTCCTTGACCTGCAATCCCACATCGTCAGCGACCTCATCCGGGCCGCTGCCGAGGGCATGCGTGGCCGGTACACCGGCAAGGGCGTCAACTTCGTCATCGACACCGACGGAACCGCCGGAGTGAGCGTGAGCGCCGACCGAAACCGCATCGGTCAAGTCCTGACCAACCTGCTCACCAACGCCCTGCGGCACACGCCGACCGGCGGCACCGTCGCGGTAGCAACCCACCTCGCCGGAGACGAGATCGCGATCACGGTGACCGACAACGGGGAGGGCATCACACGCGAACAACTCCCACACGTCTTCGACCGCTTCTACCGCGCAGACAGCGCCCGCGACCGCGACCGCTCCGGTTCCGGCGTCGGACTCACCATCAGCAAAGCCCTCATCGACGCCCACCACGGAACCATCACCGCAGCAAGCGCGGGCCCCGCACAGGGCGCCCAGTTCGTCATCTACCTTCCGCGGAGAATGCCTACGCTCCGTGCGTAAAGGGTTTGGACCGCCCCCTGCCAGCCCATGGGGACCGGATTCGCCGCGCCGCCACGGGCCCCGTCAGGACGCGACGCCGCGGCTGACGAGCAATCGTCCAAGAGCGCGCCATCCCAGCAGGAACAGCGCGTTCACGACGAGGGCCACGAGGACGAACGTGAACGCGGTCCCGGTGCCCGCGACCGTTCGCACGAGCATCCCGATCACCACGGTGGACAGCCACACCACCGTGCCGCCGCGCACCGACGCCGGACGCGCCCAGCCCCGCCACAGGAGCAGGGCCCAGCCGACGAACGTCCCGGCGAGGAACGGTGCCGCCGACACCACCAGTCCCCCCAACGTCACGCCCTGCTCGTGGCTGAGGCGCCCGAGGCCCGCAAAGAGCACGACCAGGGCGGCGTCGAGCCCCAAGGCGGCCCAGGGAGTACGGCGAGCACGCGGGGACCCGTCGTCGATCTCCGGCCGGGTCCGCGTACCCGGATCGTGCTCGGCGGAGGAAGCCGTGGGGTCTGAGGTCGGGTTGGCCTGGCTCATGGGTGCTCCTCGGGGAACGGCAGTTGGCGTTGCGGCGGGGCGTGCGCCGGATCCACGCCGTCGAACAAGCTCGACACCGACTCGCCGACATGGATGCGCGCGATGGCTTCGGCGAACAGGCGCGCGACCGAGCGCACCTGTAGCTGCGGGAAGCCCTCCGGTCGCGGCACGGTGTCCGTGGTGAGCACCTCGCGGATCATCGGGTGGTTGGCCAGATGCTCGACGGCCCGGCCGGCGAAGAGGCCGTGCGTGCACACGACGTGCGCGGACGGGCAGCCCTCATCGGCGAGCCTGTGAAGGAGTTCCACGATCGACCCGCCGGTGGCGATCTCGTCGTCGAGCACGATGGCCGGCCGTCCCGCGACGTCCCCGACGATCGAGTCGATGACCACCTTGTCGTCGGCGAGCCGCTGCTTGCTCCCCGCCGCGACCGGCAGGCCGAGAAGGCGCGCGAAGAGCGTGGCCTGCTTGGCGTTGCCGAGATCGGGGGACACGACCACGTGATCCGTGAGGTCGCGGTCGCGAAAGTGGTCGGCGAGCACCCCGATGGCTGTGAGGTGGTCGACCGGCACCGAAAAGAACCCGTGCACCTGTGGCGCATGCAAGGCCATCGTGAGGACGCGGTTGACGCCGGCGGTGACCAGCAGGTCGGCGACCAGGCGAGCCCCGAGGGAGATGCGGGATGCGTCCTTCTTGTCGGAGCGGGCGTACGCATAGTGCGGGATGACCGCGGTGATCTGCGACGCCGAGGCACCACGAGCGGCGTCGATCATCATGAGCAACTCGACGAGGTGGTCCTGGGTCGGGGGGACGAGGGGCTGGACGATGTAGACGTCGCGCTGTCGACAGTTGGCGAGGAGCTGGGCCTGGACGCAATCGTTGCTGAACCGCTTGATCTCGGCCCCGGACAGGTGGACGCCCATGTGTCGGCAGATGCTCCGGGTCAACGATTCGTGGGCCGAGCCGGAGAACACGATCACATCGCGCACGATGGTTCCTTCTCGGGGCTGAGGGGTGTGGGGCCAGCATATCGGTGGCGCACATCGATGATGGCGCTACATAAGCCTGCGCCCCGTGGGCCAAAACCCGCGGCCGGCCAGCGCGGCGTACCATTTCTCCACGTCCGGAGAAGTCCGGGAAAAATACGTCTGCGACGGGCGTCACTCCCTGTGGGCCGGGCGGGCCCACATTCTCGACGAGCAAGTCGGAAGGACGTGACGATGCAGGTGCCGACGCAGGAACGGATCCGCACGGCCGCCGGTCAGCTGTTCCGCGACCGCGGCTACGGACGAGTGACGGTCCGGGCCGTCGCCGACGCCGCCCGGGTGTCGCCCGCTCTCGTCATGAAGCTGTTCGGCTCCAAGGCCGAGCTGTACGCCGCGGCGACCCGGACGGTGTCGGCCGCGCCGGCGCCCGACGTGGGGCGGGAGCGCTTGGGTGCCCATCTCGTGCAGCAAGTGGCCCACAGGTTGCGTGACAGCGAGAGTGACCCCTGGGCGCAGGGCGTGTTCCTCTCGTGGCAGTCGCCCGACGTGACCGTCGAGCGTCGCAGTTTCGCCGCGACCGTCCACCAGATCATGGGCGTCCACCTGGGCGAGGAAACCGGGATCAGCCAGCGGGTCGACACCGCCACGTGCCTCCTCGTCGGCTTGGCGCTCGGGCTGCGGACCCTCGGTCTACGCGAAGGCGCCTCGCCGAAGGACCAGCGGGACTTTCTGGACCGCTACGCCGTCCTCGTCCAGGAGGCGCTGGACGGCACCCCGTGAGGGGTCGGCCTCCTCACCGTCCCCACAGGCCCCGCAAACCCCGGCGCGTGGCCTTCGCGGGCCGTTCGGGGCGCCGATGCACGGCCACGACGTACGCGGAGTCGGGCCGCCACTCCGCGCCGTCCCAGTTCCCGGAACGTCCCACCGGCTCCAGCCCTGCGCCGCGGCACGCGGCGTCGTACTCGGCGAGCGGCGTGACCGGCAACCCGGCGGGCAACTGGTCGGGGTGAATCCCGAACCCGGCGATCAGGAGACCCTGCGCACGGAGCGCCGACGCGAGATGGGAGACCACCGCGTCCACGGTGCCCTCCGCGAGGTAGGGCACGACGTTGCCGGCCATCACGGCCGCATCGAAGCCGCCACCGATGACCGCCTGGGGCACGTCGAGGTCTGCCAGGTCGGAGAGCCAGAACGGGATGCGCGGGGCCGCCTCGGCCGCCACGCGCACCATGGCCAAGTCTGCGTCCACACCCACCACCGGGTGGCCCAGCTCGGCCAGGGCGACCGCGACACGCCCCGTACCGCAGCCGGCGTCGAGGACGCGCGCCCCCGGCCCCACCAGGTCGTGGACGAACCGGGCCTCGCCGTCGGGATCGTGCCCCGCCGCCTTCGCGGCCAGGCGGCGCCGACTCATCGCGTGCGCGTACCCCTCACCGGCATCGCGGGGCACCGCCCCGGCCGCGCACCCCGCGGCCACCGCGGCGGCCCAGCGGGTGGGGACGTTCGTCGGGGTCTGATCGGTCATGGGCCCACTGTAGGCAAGCCGTCCACGCGCTGGGATCCGCGCGCGTGCCGCCGGGGACGGTGTGGGCGTGCACGCAGCGACGGCATCGTCTCGCCTGCACGGCGTCTCGCCCCTACGGTGTCTCGCCCGTACGGTGTCCCCATGACGGTGTGTCGCGTGATGGGGACGGAGACGGAGTACGGGGTGCTCGCGCCGGGCCGACCCGACGAGAACGCGATGGTGCTGTCGGGCCGGGTCGTGCGGGCGTACGCGGAGAGCGTCGGCCTGCACCACGTGTCGCACGGGTGGGATTACCTGGACGAGTCGCCGCTGGACGATGCCCGGGGATGGCGTCAGGAGCGGGCCGCCGCCGATCCGAGCCAGCTCACCGACGAGTGGGGCGCCGATCCCACCGTGTCCAACGTCGTGCTGAGCAATGGCGCGCGGCTCTACGTGGACCACGCCCACCCGGAGTACTCCGCCCCCGAGACGCTCACCCCCCGCGACGCCGTGATCTGGGACCGCGCGGGAGAGGTGATCATGGCGCGTGCCGCGGACCTGTTGGCCGGTGACGTGCCCGCGGAGGCAACGGAGTTCGACCCGCGGCACGGGCCTGCCGTCGCCCTGTACAAGAACAACACCGACGGAAAGGGTTCCTCGTACGGGTTCCACGAGAACTACCTCGTGCGGCGCGGGACGCCCTTCTCGCGCATCGTCGATGACCTGACCGGCTTTTTCGTCGCCCGACCGCTGATCTGCGGCGCGGGCCGGGTGGGGATCGGGCAGTTCAGCGAGGAGCCGGGCTACCAGATCAGCTCGCGCGCAGATTTCTTCGAAACGCTCGTGGGACTGGAGACCACGGCCCGCCGCCCGATCATCAACACGCGCGATGAGCCGCACGCGCAGCGCGAACTGCACCGTCGGCTGCACGTCATCGTCGGGGACGCGACGTTCGCCGACGTCGCCGGCCTGATCCGGATAGGTGCGACAAGCCTGGTCCTGCAGATGATCGAGGCGGGCGGTCTCGACGAGTTCGGGGCGTCGGGGGTGCGCCTCGCCGACCCGCTGGCGGCGATGCGTGCCCTCAGCCACGACCCGACGTTGCGGACCACGGTCGAGACCGCGGACGGGCGCCGAATGCGCGGACTCGACATTCTCTGGGCCTATTACGAGGTCGTGCGCGCCCATCTGGATCGCGGCGAGCACGACGCCGACGACCAGGACACGGTCGAGGTGCTGTCCCGCTGGGAGGACCTGCTCACCCGGCTTGGCGACGACGTGATGAGCGCGCGGACCCACGTCGACTGGGTCGCCAAATTGGCGCTGTTGGAGGGGTACCGGGCGCGGGACGGGCTCGACTGGTCCGATCCTCGCCTCGTCGCGATCGATATCCAGTGGTCCGATGTCCGTACCGGCAAGGGGCTCGCGCGGCGGCTGGAGGAGCGCGGCGCGCTGGAGCGGCTGGTGTCGCAGGATCTCGTCGCGGCCGCCGTCACGACACCGCCGGTCGACACGCGAGCCTGGTTCCGTGGGGAGTGCGTGCGCCGCTACGGCGCCCAGCTCACGTCCGCCTCGTGGGATTCATTGGTGTTCAATGCAGGGCCGGGAACCGAGCCCCGACGGCTCGTCACGCTCGACCCGCGGCGCGGCACCAAAGCGCACAGTCAGGCCCTGCTCGACCGTTGCCCCGACGCGATGGCGTTGCTCGACGAACTCGGCTGACGCCGGCATGGGGCGCCCCGGCCGGGCCGAGCCCGCAGGACCGGGGGAGCGCTGTGGAGACTAGGCTGGCGTAGAGTCGACCGCCCACAGGAGGATCCCGATGCCGCAGGAGCAGATCCGTCCCCAGACCGAACGCCCGGCCCCCGAGCCGCCCGCCGATCCAGGTGCTCCCGCTCCGCAGGCCGCCGTTCGCAAGGCCGAGCTCGACGCGGGGATCGACGCGGTCCTGGACGACATCGACGAGGTGCTCGAATCGAACGCGGAGGAGTTTGTGCGGTCTTTCGTGCAGAAGGGCGGCCAGTGACGCCTGCGGCCGGTCGGCACGTCACCTTTCCGGAGGGACGGTGACGTGGAACGGCGCGTGATGGGTGTGGAAACGGAGTACGGGGTCGCCTGCACCGTCGAAGGCCGCCGGACCCTCACGCCCGATGAGGTCGCGCGGCACCTCTTCTTCGAGATCGTGGGGACGTACTACAGCAGCAACGTGTTCCTGGCCAACGGAGGGCGTCTCTACCTCGACGTCGGCAATCACCCTGAGTACGCCACCGCCGAGTGCGACCATCCGGCCGACCTTCTCGCTCAGGATCGCGCGGGCACCCTCGTCATGAACGAGCTCGTCGGTCACGCCCAGCGGCGGATGGCCGCCGAGGGAGTCCCTGGCGAGGTCTTCTTGCTCAAGAACAACGTCGACTCCTCAGGCAACTCCTACGGCTGTCACGAGAATTACTTGGTGGAGCGAGATCTCGACCTGCGGGTGCTCGCGGACGGGGTCTCCGCGTTCTTGGTCACCCGACAGGTGCTCTGCGGCGCGGGTCGGATCGTGCGTGAGCCGGACGGGTCGGCGATCTACTGCCTCAGCCAGCGCGCGGATCTCATGTGGGATGTGGCGTCCAGCGCGACCACTCGCAGCCGACCCATGATCAACACCCGCGACGAGCCGCACGCCGACCCGTCTCGCTTCCGGCGCCTGCACGTCATCGTGGGAGATTCGAACGTCGCCGAGTCCTCGACTCTGCTCAAGGTCGGGGCGACCGATCTCGTCCTGCGCGCCCTGGAGGCCGGCGCTTCGCCTCCCCGCCTCATCCCGGCCAACCCGGCGAAGGCGATCCGCTCCATCTCCAGGGATCTCACGTGCGCGACGTCGTACCGGACGAGAGACGACGGATGGGTGACGCCGGTGGAAGCCCAGCGGGCTTACCACGCGTACGCGAGCGCGCACGTCGACGCCCACGGACCCGCGCACGATTGGGACGCGATCGTCCTGGACCTGTGGGACGAGGTGCTGTGCGCCCTGGAGGCGGGCGCACCCGATCGGGTATCCCAGCACGTCGACTGGGTCGCCAAGCGAGCGCTGCTCGACCGCGGCGCCCTGCGCAACGGTCTGGACCTGCAGCGCGATGCCGCGGACCCGCGGCTCGCCTATCTGGACCTGATGTACCACGACATCGACCCCGCGCGCGGGCTCGCCGCCCGATTGGAGACGATCGGCGCGTTGCAGCGGTGGACCACACCGGAGCAGGTCGAGCGCGCCAGGACGGACCCGCCCGCGACGACCCGCGCACTTCTGCGTGGCCGCTTCGTGGAAACGGCGCGCCGCCACCGGCGCGACCACCAGGTCGACTGGACCCACCTGCGGCTCGACCCCTCGCAGTTCGGGCGGACCGTTGTTCTGGACGATCCCTTCGCCGTAGAGGATCCGCGCGTCGACGAGTTGATCCGCGCCATCGAGGACGCCGCCGCCCCGGTCCGCGTCGTCGACGCCGCCAGCGCCGCCAGCGCCGTCCCGGCCCCCAGCGCGGACGACTAAGCTGGACGACACCACCTGTGGCACATCGTCGTTCGCACAGAAAACCCATCGGATCCCCACACGCAAAGGTCGAACCCGTGCGCTCCAGATCGCTCCGCCTGCTCAGCCTCGCTGTCCTGCCCGCCATCCTGCTGACCGGGTGCGCGGACAACCCGGACATCGGGCCGGACAGCAGTGGAAGCGTGTCGGTGAGCAGTGAATTCGCCGGGATCGCGGTGAACCCGGCCGCGGACGCCAGCGCTGTCCCCACCCTGGATCTGCCGACCAAGCCGTTTCGTACCTCCGGTGATCAGCACCGGGTGATCACCGAAGGCACCGGCGCGGAGATCCCCGCGGACGCCTCCCTCACCGTGGCCCACGGCATGTACGCAGGCACCGACGGCCATCTGATCAGCTCGTCGTTCACCAAGGAAGGCTCGACGCTGGCGCTGGGGGACCCCACCACCCCCAGTGCGTTCAAGAGCGCCTTCGCGGGGCAGAAGGTCGGGGTGCGCACGTTGATCGCGCTGCCCGCCCCCGAGATGTTCGACGCCTCGCAGCTCCCGGCTGGGCTGACCATGGACGACGCGCTGCTGTTCGTGGTCGACGTCCGCGCGACGCGCCAGCGACTCACGCGCGCCGAGGGCACCGCGGTGGCCCCTAAGCCCGGGTTGCCCACGGTCGAGGTGTCCGACGACGTCACGCAGCCGGCGAAGATCACGGTGTCGAGTCCCACGCCGATCAAGGAGACCGTGGCCCAGCCGCTCATCGTCGGACCCGGCGCCAAGGTCGCCAAGGGTCAGACCGTACGGTTCACGTACACCGGCGTCACCTGGCGCGACCCGGGAAATCCGTTCGACTACTCGGGCAAGAACGATCCGCCGTACGCGGAGTTCCCCATCGGGGTCGGTCAGCTCATCAAGGCCTGGGACACCCACATCGTGGGCCAGACGGTGGGCACGCGGCTGCTGCTCGTGGTGCAGCCCGCCGATGGATACGGGGCCTCGGGCGGGGGCGGCGGCAAGATCAAGGGCGACGATGTCCTGATCTTCGTGATCGACATCCTTGACGCCTACTGACGCCTACTGACGCCGCGGGAACGTGCGCCGGCTCCCACCGAGGTGTCGGGTACCGTCGCGACCATGAATCCCCAGCCGAAGGTCGCCGCCAAGACCGAACGGCTGCTCAACCTCGTCATCGCGTTGCTCTACACGCGACGACCGCTGACCCGCGGGCAGATCCGCACGGCTGTCGCGCTCTATGCGGAGGCGCAGACCGACGAGGCGTTCGAGCGTATGTTCGAGCGGGACAAGGATGAACTCCGGGAGATGGGTATCCCGCTGACGACGGTCCAGCTCGACACCTTGTTCGAGGACGAACCGGCGTACACGATCGAGGCGCGCGAATACGCTCTCCCGGAGGTCCAATTGGCCCCGGACGAGGTGGCGGTCCTCGGCCTCGCAGGACGCACCTGGGCGCACGCCTCGCTGGCGGGCCCTGCGGCGCAGGCGGTACGCAAGCTCGCCGCCGACGGCATCGAACGCGACGAGTCGTCTCTGATCGGCATCCAGACGTGGCTTCGCACGAGCGAGCCGTCGTTCGAAGCGGTCATCGCCGCGGTGGTGGACCGCTGCCCGATGACGTTCACCTACCGCACGGGGCGCTCGGGCGAGGTCCGCCGGCGCCACGTACGGCCGTGGGGGCTGGTCAACCGCAACGGTCGCTGGTACCTCACCGGGTATGACACCGATCGGGAGGCCCCGCGCGTGTTCCGGCTCGACCGGATCGACGGGACGGTCGATCGGGAGGGCGAACCGGGCTCGTACGAGGTCCCCGAAGATCACGAACCCCGACGGTTCGTCGCCTCTCGGACCCCCTCCGAGACCGTGCGTGCCGCACAACTGCTGGTACGCCCCGGAACGGGATATGCCCTGCGGCGGCGCGCGACGACACCGGCCGGCGCCTCCGACCCCGCCCCGCCGGGCTCGGAACGCATCGAGGTGCCGATGGCGAACGTCGCGGCGCTGGCGGATGAGCTCGCCGCGTACGGCCCGGACGTGCTGGTCGCCGAACCCGCGGATCTGCGCCAGGCCGTCCTGGCGCGCCTGGAGGGCGCGCGGGACGCCCACCTCACGGGACCCGCCGACCGCTCATCCCGAAAAGGGGAGGATCCCAGGCTCGGGGTGAACGCAGGCCCCGCCGTGGTGGCGGCCGGCGACGTCTCACCAGGACCCAGCGTCAGGGGCCGCCGGCGTCGGAGCCGCGCCCCGCAGGAGTCCGCCACGGGCCGCCTCGCCCGATTGCTCACGATGGTGCCCTGGCTGCTGCACCGGCAGGGGATCGACATCGAGCAGGCCGCGGCAGAGTTCGGGGTGAACCGCGAGCAGCTCGAAGCGGACCTGGCGCTGCTGTTTCTCTGCGGGACCCCCGGCGGGATGCCCGACGACCTCATCGAGGCCGACTGGGAGGACGGCAGGATCTTCCTCGGCAACGCCGACGCCATCTCCCGGCCGCTGCGCCTCGGCCGCGACGAAGCCCTCGCGCTGATGGTGGGGCTGCGCACGCTCGCGATGATCCCCGGGATCACCGAACGGGACGCGATCGACCGCACCCTGGCCAAACTCGAGGAGGCGGCCTCGGCGGAGGCCGCCTCCAGTGTGGACGCCGCGCGGCGACGCATCCAGGTGGACATGGACTCCGGGGCCCAGGAGGCCACGCTGACGGCCTTGAGAGACGCGCTCGAACGCCGGCGGCGCCTACACCTGCGCTACCTGGTGCCGGCTCGCGACGAGGCCACCGAGCGCGACGTCGACCCGATGCGGCTGACGAGCGTCGACGGGCGGTGGTATCTAGAGGGCTGGTGCCACCGCTCC
>CAJDVG010000068.1_pt1 | contig 16577 bp, 15 predicted proteins | sample 7391321 | NCBI WGS metagenome assembly CAJDVG01 (sample SAMEA7055706, study PRJEB34461) | soil metagenome | biome: terrestrial ecosystem; feature: Peninsula; material: soil | place: Antarctica | collected 2016
CCGGAGTCAAGCACCTGGCTCGCCTGCTCCATCCCCACGCGCATGGCGCCCTCAAAGGCGCTCTGATCCGACACCGGGCCCCCAGACATCAGCGCGAGCGCGATGCCCGCGTTCAGCACGACGGCGTCGCGGATGGGACCGACGGCTCCCCCGAACACCTCCCGCACGACTCCGGCGTTATGCGCCGGGTCTCCACCCCGCAGGGCCGACAGCGGCGCCGGTGTGACCCCCAGCCGCGTCGGATCGACGACGAATGGGGTCACGGCACCGTCCTGGACCCACCACACCTGCGAGGTGGTCGAGACGGTCAGTTCGTCGAGTCCGTCGTCACCGTGGAAGACGGCCGAGTCCTTGCCGCGGGCGGCGAACACCCCCGCAACCAGAGGCGCCAGCCGACCGTCCGCGACACCGATGGCCGAGAACTGGGGCTGGGCCGGATTGGTCAGCGGCCCCAACAGATTGAAGATCGTCGGCACCGCCAGCTCCTTGCGGGTGCCACCGACGTGCCGCATCGACGGATGGAACACCATAGCGAAGCAGAACGTCATGCCGGCCCGCCCAGCCACCTCGACGACCTGATCGGGCGTCAATGTCAAGTTGACCCCCAGGCTCTCGAGCACATCGGCGGTGCCGGACGAGGAACTGGCCGCCCGGTTCCCGTGCTTGACGACCGTCGCGCCGGCCGCGGCGCACGTGATGGCCGCCATGGTGGAGATATTGACCGTGTGGGCCCGGTCCCCGCCGGTGCCCACGATGTCCAGGCTCGAGCCGGGCACCTCGATGCGACAGGCATGCGCGAGCATCTCGTCCGCGATCGCCGTCAGCTCCGTGACCGTCTCACCCTTCGCGCGCAGGGCGACAAGAAAAGCGGCGACGTGGACCGGACTCGCCGCCCCTTCCATCATCTGGCCCATCGCCCACGAGGCAGTCTCGGCGTCGAGGTCTCGCCGCGCCAGGAGCGCCGAGAGGACGTCGGGCCAGTTGTGCTGATCTGTTGCCATCGGGCGTGGACCGCGCGTCAGAACGGCCGCACAGGGGCCTGCTCCGCCACCTGCGCCACGGTCTTGGCCATCGCGATCGGGTCGATCGGGTGTGGCACGGCGCCGTCCGCGTAGGACCACGCAGCCAGCCAGTCGTCCTGGGGACGACCGGTCAGGACGATGATCGGCGGGCAATCGAAGATCTCGTGTTTGAGCTGGCGGCACATGCCCAGACCGCCGAACGGGGCGGATTCGCCGTCCAGGATCAGTAGGTCGTACTGCCGAGAACCCGCACCCTCCTCCGCAGCGGCCGGGGTCGCGCACTCGAACCACGTCGACACCTCGACGCCGCGTGACGGACGGCGACCCACCGCGAGTCGAACCGCGTCCCGGATCGAGCGGTTATCGCTGTAGAGCAAGACGCGGACCTGCCGTGGCCCGTCGGGACGCGCCACGCTCTGCGAGGTCGACTGCGGGGATGCGCTCATGCGTTCGATCCTACCCGCGGGCACCGGATCGGGTGCCTCAGCTACGTCCATGCCACGCGCATGTCGATGCCCATGTCGACGTCCATGTCGACGTCCATGTCACAAGACTCGATGCGCGCCGACCGTCCGCGCCGCGGACGCCGCCACCGGCGAGCTCGCCACCGCACCCTCGTCCCGCGCCGTTGCGAACGTGGCCTTGGGCCGCCGGCACGACACCCTCCACCGCTCGTCTTCGGCAACGACCGTTGAGCGAGTACTCCCCCGGCGGGCGGGTCGGCGCCCTGGCCGAAGTACGCCTGAACCCGTCCGATGGGGCAATATGTTGCTCGTGGCGACCGCAACTTCTGTGCATTCCAACGCCCCTGGAGGGCGTACCGGCACGATCCCCGGGCACGGCCCGGTGTCTCGGCCTAACATGGCCTCTGTAGGCACGATCGTGTGGCTGTCCAGCGAGCTCATGTTCTTCGCTGGACTGTTCTCGATGTACTTCACGCTGCGCGCTGCGCGTCCCGACGTCTGGGCCGAGGACACGGCCATGCTCAACGTCCCCTACGCGGCGGCCAACACGACGATCCTGGTGGTCTCTTCCGTCTGGTGTCAGCTCGGAGTCTTCGCGGCAGAGCGCGGCCAAGGATCACGGACGGGCAAGCTGCACCAGGTTTCGACGTGGGGCATGCGCGAGTGGTACGTGCTCACTTACGTTTTCGGTGCCGTTTTCGTGTCCGGTCAGATCATCGAGTACGCGACGCTCACCAGCGAGGGTCTGACCCTGAGTCACGACGCGTATACGTCGGCCTTCTACATCACCACCGGCTTCCACGGCATCCACGTGATCGGCGGCCTCATCGCTTTCCTGTTGATCATCGGGCGAAGCTTCACCTCTCGCCGATACACACACAGACAGGCGACAGGCGCGATCGTCACCTCCTACTACTGGCACTTCGTCGACGTGGTTTGGATCGCCCTCTTCATCGTCATTTACATCCTCCGCTGATCGAAGGTCCCCCGCTCCGGTCCCCCCGCCCCACCCCCGCAAGGAAGCTGCCGACGTGAAAGCCCTCTCAGCCCGCCGCCGCCACCCGGTCGCGTTCGTGCTCCTGCTCGTGCTGGGTCTGCTCATGACCGGCGGCATGTATGCCGCCTTCGCCCCCTCGCAGGCCAGCGCGCAGGCACCCGCCGCCGCAAGCGATGACGACGTCAAGAAGGGCGACCAGCTGTTCCTCGCGAATTGCGCTACTTGCCATGGCACGAACGCGACAGGGACCGCCGCCGGTCCGAGCCTCGTGGGGGTCGGCGCGGCCGCGGTCGACTTCCAGGTCGGCACCGGGCGGATGCCGCTGGCCCAGCAAAACACTCAGGCGCTGCGGACGGACAAGATCAAGTACTCGGACGAGCAGATCCGCCAGATGGCCGCCTATGTTGCCTCACTCGGTCCGGGCCCGGCCGTCCCTGACGACAAGTACGCCAGCGGCGAAGGGGCCCAGTTGGCCCGCGGTGGCGAACTGTTCCGGGTCAACTGCTCCATGTGCCATAACTTCGCGGGTTCCGGCGGCGCACTCACGCGCGGGAAGTTCGCCCCCGCGCTGAAGAACCTCGAAGGCAAGCACATCTACGAGGCGATGCTCACGGGCCCACAGTCGATGCCCGTCTTCAACGAAGCGAACATGACGCCTGAAGATAAGCGGGACATCATCGGCTACCTGCACGAGCTCGACAAGAACGAGAACTGGGGTGGCCACGCGCTTGGAAGCTTCGGGCCGGTGGGCGACGGCTTCTTCCTCTGGCTCGTGGCGATCCCGATCATGCTCGGGGCCGCTATCTGGCTCGGCCGCAAGGCCGCCTGACCCCTGCTTCGCCGGACGTCTCACCACGGACAGGAACGACGAATGAACGACAACGGCTCCGACACCCGCTCCCCCGCCGAGCGGGCGCAGGGCTCACCCCGCCCGGATAACCCGCACGTGACCGGCCACGAAGTGTCCATCGATCAAGGTCACGTCGCCGGCACGGGCGAACTCGTGGCCCGCTTCGAGAACCCGGGCCTACCGCCGCACAGGCTGCGGCACGCCGACGTGGACGAGAAGGCCGCCAAGCGTGCCGAACTCCAAGTCACCGTCCTCTTCGTGATCTCGATCGTGGGCACGATCGGCTTCCTCGTCACGTACTTCGTCGTGCCGATGAACACGTTCGTCTGGATCCCGTTCTTTGCGAACCTCAACCTCGCCCACACGCTGTTCGGCCTCTTCCTCGCCATCAGCCTGCTCGGCATCGGTTTCGGGGCAGTCCACTGGGCCAAGACGTTGATGCCCGACGCCGAATCCGTCGAGGAGCGCCACCCCGTCGTCTCCTCGCAAGAGGATCGTCAAGGCCTGGTCGATACGCTGAGCGCCGGCGCGGGGAGCAGCCAGATCACGCGCCGCCCGGCGCTCAAGATCGCGGGCGGCACCGCGCTCGGCATCTTCTCCCTCCCGCTGTTGATGCAGGTCGTCGGTGGACTGGGCGGGGGGAACTATCACAAAGCCACTGACCAGCTGCGTCACACGTTCTGGCAAAAGGGGATGCGGCTCGTCACCGACCCGGAGCTACGACCGATCAAAGCCACGGACGTCACCCTCGGCTCTGTGTTCCACGTCCTGCCCGAGGGCATCGACAAGAACATCAACCAAGAGCCTCAGCCAGGGCAGGAGTTCACCCACGACGAGGACCTGGACCTGATGCAGCGCAAGGCCAAGGCGGCCGTGCTGCTCATGCGCCTCGAGCCGAGCACGTTCGTGAGCGACAAGGCGCGCGACTGGGGCTACTACGGGATCGTCGCGTACAGCAAGATCTGCACTCACGCAGGGTGCCCGGTCGGCCTGTACGAGCAGCAGACGCACCACTTGTTGTGCCCGTGCCACCAGTCGACGTTTGACGTCACGCGGGACTGCCTCGTGATCTTTGGTCCCGCCAAGCGTCCTCTGCCGCAGCTGAAGATTACTGTCGACCAGGAGGGCTACTTGATCGCCGATCAGCCGTTCGATGAGCCTGTCGGCCCGAGCTTCTGGAGCCGTGAGCGCTGATGACCACTACGTCCTCCTCCCACGAATCAGCCACTCACCGGGCGACAGATACCCTGCGCTCGGACGACCAGGCTTCCCCCCCGCCCGCGGGCAACGCCGCTGGCGGCGGCTTCGCCTCCTGGCTCGACGAGCGCACGGGTCTCGCCAAACCGGTCCGATACGCGATGAACAAGGTCTTCCCTGACCACTGGTCGTTCATGCTCGGTGAGATCGCGATGTACTCCATGATCATCGCTCTTGTCACCGGTGTGATCCTCACCTTCTGGTTCGTCCCGAGCATGGGTCACATCGTCTACGAGGGTTCGTACATCCCCCTCAAGGGCCTGAACCTGTCGGAGGCTTACGCGTCGACCCTCGACATCAGCTTCGACATCCGAGGCGGCCTGCTCATCCGCCAGCTCCATCACTGGTCGGCTTTATTCTTCGTCGCCGCAATCGCCCTGCACGCGTGCCGCGTGTTCTTCACCGGCGCGTTCCGCAAGCCCCGCGAGATCAACTGGGTGATCGGCACCGTCTTGCTGTTGCTCGCGATCATCGAAGGCTTCGCCGGCTACTCCCTCCCGGACGATCTGCTTTCCGGTACCGGCATCCGCGTGATGGAAGGCTTCATCGAGTCCACACCGGTCCTCGGCCCTTACCTGTCCTACCTGATCTTTGGCGGCCCGTTCCCCGGCGAGCTGATCATCCCGAGGCTGTATATCGCGCACGTGCTGCTCATTCCGGCGCTCCTGATCGGGCTGTTCGCCGCGCACATCATCCTCGTGGTGGTCCACCGTCACACGCAGTTCCCCGGGCCCGGCAAGACCAACAAGAACGTGGTCGGCTTCCCCGTGATGCCCGTTTACGCCGCGAAGGCCGGCGGATTCTTCTTCATCGTCTTCGGGATTATCGCCCTCATCTCGGCGGTCGTCGCGATCAACGCAGTGTGGGCCTACGGCCCGTACGACCCGTCCCCCGTGACCGCAGACTCCCAGCCCGACTGGTACATGGGCTTCTCGGACGGTGCGTTACGCTTGCTGCCAGGGCAGATCGAGTTCGTCATCGGAGGGTTCACGTTCAGCCCGAACCTCGCGCTGGGCTCGATCGTCCTGCTGCCTCTCGCGTTCGGGATCATGGGCGCCTACCCGTTCTTCGAGGCCTGGGTGACCGGCGACAAGCGGGAGCACCACATCCTCGACCGCCCGCGCAATGCCCCGACGCGTACGGGGATTGGCATCGGCGCGCTCGTGTGCTACTTCGTCATGTTCCTCGCGGCGGGCAACGATCTCATGGCGATCAAGATGGGCCTGTCGATCAACGACATCACCCGCACCCTGCAGGTCCTCTTCTTCGTCGGCCCGGTGATCGGGTTTATCGTCACGAAGCGCATCTGCCTCTCGCTGCAGCGCGCCGACCGAGATTCGGTCCTACACGGCCGTGAGACGGGCCGGATCGTCCGTACGGCTGAAGGCCGCTTCTTCGAGGCGCACGAGTCGCTGTCCGAGTACGACCGGTGGGTTCTGGTCGGCTTCGAGTCCCCTGAGCCCCTGCAACTCACGACCGGCACGGACGCGCTGGGCAACGTCAGCCCGGCGGCCGAGCGCGACAAGCGCCGCGCCCCCTGGTCGCGCTTCTTCTTCAGTGACCGCATCGAGCCCGTCAGCCCGGCGGAGCTGGCGGAGCAGGCCCACCACCGCGACGACATCTCGGTGTTGGATAAGGACCCATCCGGGTTCGGCGGGCACCTGCAGGGCGGCGCCACTCACGCCAGCACTGAGGCTGCGCGCTGCGCACAACGAGTGAGCAACGAGGGGGAGGCATCCGACAGGATGCCTCCCCCTCGTTGCTGCGCTGACGCGGTACGGCCGCCGCTGAGCGAACCCGCGGTGGTCAGACCCCCCGTAGGAGGCCGACCAGCCTGGCCGGGGCTCCCCCGTCGACCTCGATGACCTTTGTTCGGCTCCGCGCGCCGGACACGAGCGTGACCCTATGGCGCCGGACGTCGAACGCGTCCGCCAATGCATCCAGGACAGCCTGGGTCGCTTTGCCGTCCACCGCACGGGCCGTGACCGCGACGATCAGTTGGGACCCGTCAGGGCTCTCGTAGGCCCCTCCCACGGCCGTTCGCGACGCGCCGGGCCGCACCCTGACCGTGATCCGCATGATCTGAGTCTGCCCGATGCGAGACTGGCCCCATGCGGATCGCGGCCAGCTGGAAGAAGCAGCCATGCCGGTGGAGATGACTCCCCGGGCGTTCGACGAGGCGGTCGCCGATGCCCTCGACTCGGTCCCGGAGCGGCTCCTGGACATGTTGAGCAACGTCGCCTTCTTCGTCGAGGAGGAGCCTGACGACGACCTCGGCATGGACTGTCTCGGGGTGTATGACGGCGTACCGCAGACCGACCGCGGCTGGGACGTGGGCCCTCCCGTCATGCCGGATCGGATCACCATCTTCCGGGGGCCGACTCTACGATGCTGTGACAGCGCCCAAGAGGTCGTCGAGGAGGTCCGGGTGACCGTCATCCATGAGATCGCGCACCATTTCGGCATCGACGACGAGCGGCTCACCCAATTGGGGTGGGACTGACCATCGCCTACGCGGCCTACGCGGCCCTCGCTGCGGCGACGGCGGCCTGGGCTGTCACAGCGCTACGCGCCTGCCACTGCGGCCACGTCGACAGCCATACGGATATTCCGGCCTCCCCCGGCTGTAACGGATAGTGCGAACCAGTCGTCTCCACGATGTCGCCGATCTCCGCCCGCTGGTACAGCCAGGATGCGTCGCCCGGTGCGAGGTTGATGCAGCCGTGGGACACGTTGGCATAACCCTGTGAGCCGACCGACCACGGGGCCGAGTGCAGGAACTCCCCACTGTTCGTGATGCGCATCGCCCACTGGACCTCGGTCCGGTAGTACTCCGGGTCGGCCTTGTCGATCCCGAACGTGGAACTGTCCATGACGATGTTCGGGACCTTCTCGGTGACCACCTTGGTGCCGCCGCGGGTCTCGAAGCGCTCGCCCAGGCGTCCTCCGCTGATCGGGAAGGTCTTCACGGGTTTGCCGTCCTCGAGCAAGGCCATGCGGTGGGTCAGAAGGTCGACCTTCATCACGCGCTGAACGCCGATGGTCACCTTCGCGCCGTTGTCTTCCATGATGTACGCACCGTCGGCGACCTGGGTTCCCGCGAGCGGAGCGCTCACCGTGATGCTGGTGCCACGCGCCCAGTACCCCTTAGGTCGGTACATGAGCGACGTGTTGTCCACCCAGCCCCAAGACCCTTCCTGCGCCGGCGTCACGCTGATCCGGAGCTTCGCCTCGATGGCGGCACGTACGTCCAAGGAAGTGATCGGGCTGTTAAAAAGGACCTGCACGGGCATGCCCGCACCGACGGTACGGCCGTCGGGCACGACCAGATAGCTCACGACATTCTTCGGGGTCACGGTCGCGAACGAAGCCGTGGAGACCGCCGGCTCACCGTTGGCGTTGCTAGCGGTTGCTCTCACGACGTACGTCATCTTGGGAAGAAGCGTCTCCGCCGAAGTCCACACGCCGTCGCTCGCAAGGGTGCCGGCGACCGTGCGTTGACCGTCGGCGCTCGTGAGCCGCACCTCGTCGAGGGTGCCGGACGTCGCCTTCACGGTGATGGCCTTAGCCGGATCGACGTCGCTGGCCCCGTCATCAACGGACACGCTGACGGCCGCGGGAGGTCTTGACGCGGCTACGGCATCGGCATCTGAAGGTCCGCATCCCGACGTCGGGACCGCGAAGGCGATCGCCAGCGCCGATCCTTTCCAGAGCCGCACTGTGCCAACGCTGCGTCCTGTTCCCACTGACCACTCGCCTCCGTAGCAGATCCCCGCCATCCACGTCGTGTCTCCAGCATGACACGAACCAGCGCGAGGCTCACATAACTATAGAGGGGGCGACGTGATCATCACGTCGCCCCCTCTTGTCGCGGCCTCGGAGACGAGCCGCGCGCAACTCAAATGCCGATGTCACCTCGGAAGTACTCGAACGTCCATCCCAGAAGGCTGAGCACACCGAAGATGACGCCGATGACGAAGATCCACCACCCCACGGCGAGTCCGAGGAAAAGCACCACCGCGGCGGCACCGAGGAAGAGGGGCCACCAGCTGTGTGGGCTGAAGAACCCGTAGTCGCCCTCGGCCTCGGAGATCTCAGCGCGCGGGTTGTCCTCGGGTCGAAGATCGAGCTTGCGCGCTGTGTTGCCTAAGTAGAAGCTGATCATGCCGGTCATGCCCGCCAGGAGAAGAAGGCAGACACTACCAACCGGTTCCAGGCCTTGCGGGGCGTACGTGTACGTGGCCCACACGTATATCAAGCCGACGATCAGGAAGGCGACAGCCCCCCACAGGAAGAGTTTGGCTTCGACCTTCACTCCCGCTCCTCCGTCATCGTCTGTACGGACCCGTCCGGATCGGGGCCGATGTGGGGCTCACCGTAGAGCTTGTCCAGAACATTCTTGTCGGGGGTGGGGCTGTCCAGGTCCTCCACGTCCGGGTGGTGCAGGTCGAAAGCGGGCCGCTCCGAGCGGATCCGGGGGATGCGGTCGAAGTTGTGCCGCGGCGGCGGGCAGGAGGTAGCCCATTCGAGAGACCCGCCGTAGCCCCACGGGTCGTCGACGCTCACGCGGTGATTCTCCCGGTAGGTCTTCCATACGTTGTAGAAGAACGGCAGCATCGACAGGGCGAGCAGGAAGGAGAACACCGTCGAGATCTGGTTCAGCACCTCGAAGTTGTCCTCGACCAGGTAATCGCCGTAACGGCGGGGCATACCCTGGACGCCGAGGACGTGCTGGATCAGGAACGTCCCGTGGAAGCCGAAGAACAGCATCCAGAAATGGATCTTGCCCAGCCTCTCGTTGAGCATCAGGCCGGTCAGCTTGGGCCACCAGAAGTAGTAGCCCGCGAACATCGAGAACACCACGGTGCCGAACACCGTGTAGTGGAAGTGCGCGACCACAAAGTACGTGTCCGAGACGTGGAAGTTCAGCGCCGGGCTGGCCAGGATGACACCCGTCAGTCCGCCGAAAAGGAACGTCACGATGAAGCCGATAGACCACAACATCGGTGTCTCGAACGTGAGCGATCCGCCCCACATCGTGCCGATCCAGTTGAAGAACTTCACGCCGGTCGGGACCGCGATCAGCATGGTCATGACGGCGAAGAACGGCAAGAGTACCTGGCCGGTCACGTACATGTGGTGGGCCCACACGGTCATCGACAGCGCCGCGATCGCGATCGTGGCAAAGATAAGACCCTTGTAGCCGAAGATCGGTTTACGGGAGAACACCGGCAGGATCTCGCTGATGATCCCGAAGAAGGGCAACGCGATGATATAGACCTCGGGGTGCCCGAAGAACCAGAACAGGTGCTGGTACAGGATGGGTCCGTTGTTCTCCGCGTCGAAGATGTGCATGCCGTAGAGGCGATCGCCGGCCAGGGCGAGGAACGCAGCCGCGAGCACCGGGAAGACCATCAGCACGAGGATCGAGGTGGACAGCGCGGTCCAGGTGAAGACCGGCAGCCGGAACATCGTCATGCCGGGCGCCCGCATGCACACGATCGTGGTGATGAAGTTGACGGAACCCATGATCGTGCCGAAGCCGGTGGCGGCGAAGCCGAGGACCCACAGGTCACCACCGAGGCTCGGCGTGAATGTGGAGTCCGACAGCGGTGCGTACGCGAACCAACCGAACGACGCGGCACCCTCGGGCACGAGGAAGCCGGCACACGCCATCAGCCCGCCGAGCAGGTATAACCAGTAGGCGAGCATGTTCAGCCGTGGAAAGGCCACGTCCGGGGCGCCGATCTGCAACGGGATCAGCGCGTTCGCGAAGGCCGCAAAGAGCGGCGTCGCGAACAGCAACAGCATGATCGAGCCGTGCATCGTGAACATCTGGTTGAACTGCTCCAGGTTGTGCACGACCTGCAGACCCGGTACGAACAGCTCCGACCGGATGATCAATGCCATGATCCCCGCGAAGACGAAGAACGCCATCGTGGTCGCGAAGTACAGGTTGCCGATCACCTTGTGGTCGGTGGTCGTGATGATCGAGACGATCCGCGCTCCCTTGGAGCGCCTACGCGGTTCCGACGGCGCGAGCGTCGCGTCGCGCGTCGGGGTGAGGACGGTCGACATCAGTTCTTCCCCTCCGGCTGCCACTGCTGCGGCAACAGCTTCTCGTCCGCGGGTTGCAGCCCAGCCCGGCTCAAGCTGTTGTCGAGCCGACCGACCTGTCCCTTGTCGCGCAGCGTCTGCAAGTGTGCCTGGTAGTCCTGCTCCGAAACGACTTTCACATTGAACAGCATCGTTGCATGGTACTGACCGCACAACTCCGCGCACTTACCTTGGTAGGTGCCCTCCACGTCGGTTACCACCTGGAACTTGTTCACCTTGCCGGGGATCAAGTCCATCTTCTGCTGGAAGGCCGGCACCCAGAAGGAGTGGATGACGTCGCGAGAGGTCAGCACGAACTCGACGCGCTGGTTGACCGGCAGGTACATCGTCGGGAGCGTCTCCTCGACGCCGGGCTTGCCCGTGAGCGTGGCCTGCACGCCGGACTCGTACACCTCGCCCTCGACGTAGTTGAAGTCCCAGCTCCACTGCTTACCGACCACGTTGACCGTGACGTCGGGCTTGATGCTCGTGTCGAGCAGCACCGCCTCGTCACGGGCCGTGAAGTAGAAGAGGACGCCGACCATCATGAGCGGCACGACGGTGTAGAGCAGCTCGATGGGCACGTTGTACCGCAGCTGCGGCGGTAGCCCGGTGTCGTCCTTCTTGCGCCGGTAGGCCACCACGCACCAGATGACGAGGCCCCACACGAGGACCCCGACCACGAGGGCCGCGATCCACCCGCCGACCCAGAGGTCTTGGACTCGCTGGGCGCCGGTGGACGCTCCTCGAGGGAGGAACCCCCGGCTGAGTTCATCGGTACTGCATCCGGTGAGCCCGAGGGCCGCGATGGCCGCGATCGCCGCGATGCTCAAGGCCCGGCGCGGCCTGTGGCCGCCTGCTTCACCATGCCGACGCACTGTGCACCTTCCCGCTGACGGACTGTTTCAGACGCTGCCGCCTGGCGTCCGGACCACTCTTTGGCGAGACGGTTCGTGACGTGGGCAGGAGGCGTCCTCCTGTGTGGGAAACACTACCTCCCCGACGTTCCGGGTCCGAGCCTCGCACGGGCCGGACGCCGGGGCGTGCCAAGCCAATCGGTGGACGGGCGCTTTGCCACGATCAGCGGCGAGCTGCGCGTCCGCGTCTCGGGAACGACCGCAACCGTCTCACGACCGCTCGGCCGGTGGCGGGAATGCCAGGTGGGGGGCCCGCAGGGCCCCAGCCAGCGCGGCGAGGTACGCGTGCCGACTGAGTTCGCTCACGCCGAGGCTGGCCAGGTGATCGGTGCGCCACTGGACGTCGATCAGTCGTCGCTCGTCGAAGCCCAGGGCGTCCACCAGCGTGACGAGCGCGACCTTGCTGGCGTCGGGCACGATGTGGAACATCGACTCACCGGCGAACAATCCGCCGATGGCCACCCCGTACAGACCGCCCACGAGGTGTTCGCCGGACCAAACCTCTATCGAATGCGCCCACCCGAGCCGATGCAGGGCGAGGTATGCCCCCTGGATCTCTGGACTGATCCACCCGCCGTCGCGCGGCTGCCCGGAGCACCCTGTCACCACCTCAGCGAACGCGCGGTCCCAGGAAACCTGGAATCTTCGCAGCGACCGGCGCAAGGAGCGGCTGACGTACAGGTCACGAGGTCGCAGGACCCCTCGCCGCACAGGGCTCCACCAACCGATCGGTGGCGTCCCCTCGGGGCCGATTCCCATGGGGAACAGGCCGCGCCGGTAGGCGGACAGCAAGGTTCCGGGCTCCAGATCGGCCCCGACGGCGACGAGGTCGTCGTCGGAGGCGGGTCGGGCCGAGGCGAGGTTCCAGCAGGTGGTCGGGGGCTCGATCGGCGGATGCGGCGGGACGGCCACGTGCCCGCCCGCTGCTTCGCCGGTCCGGTCAGGTCCCACCGCGAAGCCCAGCCGGCAACAGGGGCGCGACCTGACCGGCGGCCTCCTCGCCGTACGCGGCTGTGAATCGCTCGAGGTAGCCCCCGAGCCGGTCCCCGTACTCTTGCGTCCCGACGCTCTCCACCACGTACGTGGCGAGCAGCGAACCCAGCTGGGCGCAAAGCTCCACGGGCAGCTTCCATGAGACTCCCGCGAGGAAGCCGGCGCGGAAGGCGTCGCCGACGCCGGTGGGGTCGGCCACCTGGCGAGCCGGCGCCACCTCGACATGGACCGGAGCTTCCCCGGCCCGAAGGATCGTCGCGCCGTCCTTGCCCCGGGTGATCACGCGCACCTGGACCCGGTCGGAGATCTCCGTCTCGCTCCAGCCCGTCTTCCGGATGATCAGGTGGCTTTCGTACTCGTTGGTGAACAGGTACGTCGCGCCGTCGATCAGGCGCTGGATTGCCGGGGCGTGCATGAACGCGAGCTGCTGGGACGGATCCGCGGCGAACGGAATGCCCCGCTGGCGGCACTCCGCGGTGTGGCGCAACATCGCGTCCGGGTCGTTGGGGCCGACCAGCACCACGTCGAGACCCCCGACGCGATCCGCGATCGGCTGCAGCTCGATCTCGCGGGCCTCGGTCATCGCTCCGGCGTAGAACGTGGCGATCTGCGCCGCATCCGAATCGGTGGTGCACACGAACCGCGCGGTATGCGCCACATCGGAAATCCGCACCGATTCGCAGTCGACGCCGTGACGTTCCAGCCAGGAGCGGTAGTCCGCGAAATCATCCCCCGCCGCCCCGACGAGGATCGGCCGAAGCCCGAGGGACGCCATCCCGAAGGCGATGTTGCACGCGACACCGCCGCGACGGATATCGAGCCTGTCGGCGAGGAACGAGACAGAGATCTTGTCGAGCTGCTCGGCGAGCAACGAGTCGGCGAACCGACCGGCAAAGGTCATCAAGTGGTCGGTCGCGATGGATCCGGTGACGACGATCTGCACCCCTCCAGGGTAGCCACGCACCACGGGCCCAAGGGCCCCCGGGGCGCGAACGCGGCCCGCGCTCCGGACGAGGAGCGCGGGCCGCAGTATCCCGGGCCTTGACGAAGGGGGCTACCCCTCGAGGACGCCGATCAGCCGAAGGAGTCGCCGCAGGCGCAGGAACCCTGCGCGTTGGGGTTGTCGATCGTGAAGCCCTGCTTCTCGATCGTGTCGGCGAAGTCGATCTTGGCGCCGTCCAGGTAGGGGGCGCTCATCCGGTCGACGACGAGCTGGACGCCGTCGAAGTCGGCGACTGCATCGCCGTCCAGCGTGCGCTCGTCGAAGAAGAGCTGGTAGATCAGACCGGAGCAGCCGCCGGGCTGCACACCGATCCGCAGGCGCAGGTCGTCACGACCCTCTTGATCCAGCAGGCTCCTCACCTTGGTCGCCGCGACGTCGGTGAGTTCTACTCCGTGGGTACGGGTCTCGTTAGAAACGGTCATCAGCACGTCCTCGCTGTCTTGGGCAATCGATCCTGGCGGTCCTGGTGATTCTCGTGGTCCTGCTGGTCAACGCCGCGCCAAGGCGCCGTGTTCCCCCCACTGTACGCATCCGTGGCGCAGATCACAGCGGGCGGCTTCCGCGTCCGTCCCGCCGCGTCGCGGATGGCATGGCATGGCATGGCATGGGTCACGCTGTCGGTCAGCCGGGCGACCACGTGCCCGCGATGCGGGCGGCTCGGTCGGTGAGGGTGCCGACCGGGTCGGCCATGGCCGCCGCGATCTCCGCGGAGCTGTCGGCCACCGCGTAGGTGCCGGCGAGGCCGAGTCCCATCGTGTCGCGTCGCCCCAGCCGGACCTGACCGGCGATCACCACGACGGGCAGGCCGCGGGAGGCGGCCTGTCCCGACACTTCGGCGACCACGCCGCCCGCGAACGAGCGCACGTCGAGGCACCCCTCTCCGGTCACGACCAGGTCGGTTCGCGACAGGAGATCCGGAAGGTTCCAGGCGTCGGAGCACCACTGGACGGCCCCTTGGCGGCGCGCCCCCAGCAGGAGCAGTCCGTAGCCGAGCCCGCCACCCGCGCCGGCCCCAGGTTCGCGGTCGAAGCGTCGCGGCAGTCCCGTCAGCAGGTCGAGCGGCGCCGCCAAGGACTCGTCGACGATATGTCTCCAGCGGGCCAGCGATCGCTCGAGCTGTTGAGCCTGCTCGGGTGTGGCACCGCGAGCCCCTGCCATGGCGGCGGACGCGCCCTGCAACCCCAGCAGCGGAAGGTCCTCCCCGGTCGCCAGCACCAGCTCGACGCCGGCCAGCCGCTCGCGGACGCTAGCCAGGTTGGGGGCTGCGCCCACGGGCAGGTCCGCGAGGGCCGCTCCGCCGCGGGCGAGGTGTTCGGGGGCGCCGGCACCGAGCGCGGCGAGCATGCCGGCGCCGCCATCGTTCGTCGCGGCGTCACCCACGGCCACGACGATGCGCTGGGCGCCCTCGGAGCAGGCGACCTCGATCAGCTGTCCGACGCCATAGCTGCTGCTCGTCAGCGGGTTCTGTCGCGGGCCCTGCACCAGGTGCAGGCCGCACGCCTGCGCGGCCTCGATGAAGGCCGTACGCACCCCGCCACTCTCCACGAGTAGCACCGCGGCGGGAACCACCTGACCCAAAGGGTCGCTCACGGTCGTCGCGACGGTGAGCCCACCTTCGGTGGCCTGCGCGAGGACGTCGAGGAAGCCCGCCCCTCCCCCGGCGAACGGCGCCACGATCAGCTGATCGTGGGGGGCGCGCGAACGCCACCCCTCGGCGATCGCCTCCGCCGCCTGGACCGCCGTGAGGGTGCCGAGAAACCGCTGCGGGCAGATCAACACGCGCATGGCGTCATCGTCCATTTCGTCGGCCGGCACATGGCCGGTGTTCGTCCCACGCCCGGTCACGACGCAGGTTCGGTTGCGGCCCGCCCGAGCTGACCGATCCGGTCCAGCAGTAACGCCTCCGCGAGGCAGGCGCGCTCGAATTCGGCGAGGTGCAGGCTCTCGTTGGCGCCGTGCGCGCGCGTGTCGGGGTCCTCCACCCCTGTGACGAGGATCGCGGCGTCCGGAAACTGCGCCCGGAACTCCGCGACGAACGGGATGGTGCCGCCGATCCCGATGTCGACCGAGTCAACCCCCCACGCGTCCGCCAGCGACGCCCGCGCGACCTCGACGTACGGCCCAGTCGTCGCGGCGACGAACCCGTCGCCGACGTCGTCGACCTCGATCTCGACCTGCACCCCCCAGGGAGCGTGGGACATCAGGTGGTCGCGGAGCGCATCCAGGGCGCTGCGCCAGTCCTGCGTCGGCGCGAGACGGACGGACAACTTCGCCCGAGCAGTGGGCAGGAGGACGTTGGCGGCGTCCTCGACGCCGGGGGCGTCGACGCCGATGAGCGTCACCGCGGGAGAGGTCCACAGCCGTGAGGTGATCGTGCCGCGCCCGATGAGCTCACCGCCCGCGCGCAGGCCTGAGTCGAGGCGGAACTGCTCCTGCGGATAGTCCAGCTCGGCGGGCGGGTCGTGCCGCAAACCGCGGATCGCGACGGAACCGTCCTCTTCGTGGCACGTGGCGATCAGGCGGCACAGGGCGGTCAACGCGTCGGGGACCGCTCCGCCGAACATCCCGGAGTGCACCCCGTGGTCGAGGGCACGGACGGTCACGACGACTCGTACCAGGCCGCGCAATGTGGTGGTGAGTGAGGGAGTGCCCACGGACCAGTTGGAGGAGTCGGCCAGAACGATCGCGTCGCACTTCAAGGCGTCCCGGTGGGAGGCGAGCAGAGCGGGCAGGCTCGCCGATCCCACTTCTTCCTCCCCCTCCACGATCACCCGCACGTCCGCGGTGAGGTCGTCGCCGAGCGCCCGCAGGGCTGCAACGTGAACCAGCACGCCCGCCTTGTCGTCAGCGGCGCCGCGCGCGAAGAGGCGCCCGTCTCGCTCGGTCGGCTCGAACGGCGGGCTGACCCACTGACTGGGGTCCCCGGCTGGTTGCACGTCGTGGTGGGCGTAGAGCAGCACCCGAGGCGCTCCGAGCTG
>CAJDVG010000079.1_pt1 | contig 15797 bp, 13 predicted proteins | sample 7391321 | NCBI WGS metagenome assembly CAJDVG01 (sample SAMEA7055706, study PRJEB34461) | soil metagenome | biome: terrestrial ecosystem; feature: Peninsula; material: soil | place: Antarctica | collected 2016
CTACGAGGATGGGTGCGCCTCGCCCGTGCGGCTGCAGGCCACCAACATCCTCGCGCTGCAGGTCGTCCCCAAGGAGTGGCTGATACAGCACGCCGTGGATGCGCCGGACGACCTGAGCGAGCTGCTCGGCCCGCCGACCTGACCCGCGGCCCTCCGCGCGCTCAGCGAGGCCCCAGCTCACCGAGGCCCCAGCTCACCGAGGCCCTAGCTCACCGAGGCCCAGGCTCACCGCGGGCCAGGTTGACCTGGCACCGGGTCATCGGGGGACGGCCACAACAGCTCCATCGGCGCGGGCCGCTCCGGGGGCTCGGCGGGGGTGCTGAGCCCTCGGGCGTACCGGGCCAGGGACGTTGGCCGTGGGGCGGGATGCCAAGCGTGGATCGCCCGCGTCTCGCGCAGGATCTCCAGCGTCTCGGCGAGCGCGTCCTCGGCCTCCAGCTGGCGCCCCTCCGCCTCGGCCACGATGAGCGTCCCGAACGCCTCGCACGCGTCGGCCATGTCCATGAGGACCACCGAGAACGCGCCGCGAAGCTCCTGGTCGTAGACGCCGTTCCCCGGCGGTCGGGCGCCAGGTCGGTCGCCCTCCTCGCGCGGCAGCTCCTCGGCAAGCGTCTGGAACATGGCGCGCACCGACAGGACGGCCCCGTCGAGCGAGGCCAGGCCATCCCGAAGCGTGGGTACCACGTTCGCGGTGGACAGTGACCGGGGGTTGAGTTTGCGGCTCTCTTCCACGCGGGACAGGCTCTGGTCCGCCACCCCCACCAAGTGCTCCAGCTCACGGGTATGCCGCCGCCACGACGCCACCCGGGAGGCGTCCACGCCGTCCACGATCTCCTGGCCCGCTCGGCGCAACGCCCCGGCCGTCCCGTCGGCCACCTCTCGGACGGCATCCGCGCCCCGACCCGAGCCGATCGCGGGGGGCAGCAGGAGTGAGAACGCCACCCCGACGCCCGCCCCGATCAGCGTGTTGAACACCCGAGTGCTCGCCGCGACGTCGTGCTGGGACACCCCGAGGATGAGCATCGCGCTGATCGGCACCTCGAGGAGGGAGTCCTTCAACCGCAGCAGGTGCCCCACGACCAGGGCCACGGCGATCACCAGCCCGAGGCTCGCCCAGCTGAGTCCCACCCAGGACGACACGACGATGGCGACGAACACCCCGCTGAGCACCGCCGCGATCCGCAACAGCGAGGTGCGCAGCGTCGCGTACAAGCTCGTCTGCACGACGAGAAGCGCGGAGAGCGGACCCGTGAGGTCCGTTCCGCCGGGGATCAGCGCCTGACCGAGCAGGTAGGCCAGGACCGAAGCGCTCGTCAACCGAACGATGTCCTTGAGCATCGGCACGGAGCGACGGCGGATGCGGCCCAGGTCACGTCGACGAATCCGCCTCCGCGACAGGGCGTCCGCGAGCAGGCGCAGTGTCGGTGACCTCACCCGCGCAGAATCTCACGCCGTCAGCAAGAATGCGCGCATGTCCTCCATCGCTCTGACCGCCGCCGACGAGGAGCGTCGAAGGGACTTCGTGCGGATGCGCCGGGTCGCGACCTCGCTGCTGGTGTTCGCGGCCCTCGTCTTCGTGCTGACGCTGCACAGAGACGGCGTGTGGGGGTACGTGAACGCCACGTCGGAAGCGGCGATGATCGGCGCCTTGGCGGACTGGTTCGCCGTCACCGCGATCTTCCGGCACCCCATGGGCATACCGATCCCGCACACCGCGCTCATCCCCAAGAAGAAGGACATCTTCGCCAAGGGCCTGGAGGACTTCGTCACCGGCAACTTCCTCACCGGTGAGGCGGCGCGGGAGCGGTTCCTCGCCGCCGACGCCACGGGACGCCTCGGTCGGTGGCTGCGCGACCCACGCCAAGCGCGGCGTCTCGCGGACGAGTCCGCACGGGTGCTCGCGCGTGGCCTGGAGCATGTCGACCCCGCCGACGTGCGCAGCCTGATCGAGCACTCCCTGATCCCACGCCTGCATTCCGAAGCGGTGAGCCCGCTGGCCGGCGCGCTGCTGGAAGAGGTGGTCCGCGACGGCGTGCACCACAACCTCGTCGACATCGTCGTCATGGAGGCGCACGCCTGGCTGCTGGAGAATCCTCAGACGTTGATCGGGATCGTGGGTGAACGCGTGCCGCAGTGGGCGCCCCATTGGCTCGGGGACCTTGTGGCCGACCGTGCCCACCTAGAGGCGGTCCGCTGGATCCGCGACATCCGCGACGACCGGGACCACCGCGTCCGCAAGGCCGTGGACGACCTCCTCGAGGACCTCGCCCGCAACCTTCAAGAGGATCCGGCGACCATGCAACGCGCCGAGGCCTTGAAAGAGCGGTTGCTCACCCATCCCCAGACCACCGATGCGGCGCTCGCCGTGTGGGAGATCGTCCGGTCTGTTTTGGCCAAGGCGTTGGAGGACGAGGACAGCCTGCTCCGGGGGCGTTTCGCGGCCGAGCTGGAGCGACTCGGCGAACGCTTCGACACGGAGCCCGAGCTGCGGGCGCGAGTCGACGCCCGGGCGGGTGACGCGGTCACGTTCATCATCGACTCCTACGGCACCGAGCTTGCGCCGATCATCTCGCAGGTCATCGCGCGGTGGGACGGCAAGGAGGCCGCCGAACGCATCGAGCTGCACGTGGGTCGCGACCTGCAGTTCATCCGCATCAACGGCACGGTCGTGGGCGGCCTCGCCGGTCTGGTGATCCACACGCTCTCGCAGATGGCCGGCGGTTGAGGGCGCGATCCCGGCGTACCGGCAGATCGCGAAGGACCACGTACACCCCATCCCGCAGGCGACCTGCCAAGAGGGGGGCCGCTACGATCGTCTGGGATTCCCCACCGCGCGGTCGGGGGCCCGCCGAGGGAGGTCCACGATGGTGTCAGTCCCCCGACGCGCCCGTGTCCGCGCCGCGATGGTTGCGGCCACGGTAGGCGCCTGCGTCGCGGTGACAACGGCCGGGTGCAGCGCGGGCTCGGGGCAACCGGGCGCCTCCCGGGAGAACTCCTCGGGCGGCCCGACAGCGCTGGTCGTGGGTGTCACCGCAGAACCCGCTTCGCTGGACTTCACTCACGAGAACGGTGCGGCGATTCCGCAAGCGCTGCTCACCAACGTGTACGAAGGGCTCGTCAAGGTCGACCAGGACGGCAAGATCGTCCCGGGGTTGGCGTCGGCCTGGCAGGTGTCCCCGGACCGACTCACGTACACGTTCGACCTGGTGACGGACGCGAAGTTCACCAACGGGTCACCGTTCACCGCCGACGACGTGAAGTTCTCGATCGACCGGGTCAAGAACGGCGGGTGGACCACGTCGCTCGCCGCGGCGATGAACGTCGTGCGCGACGTGAATGTCACGAGCCCCGCCCAGGTGCAGGTCACGCTGTCCGCGCCGAGCAACGACTGGCTCTACCGGATGACCACCCGCGTGGGCGCCATGTTCTCGCGCACCGGGGTGGACGCCCTGGCGACGACGCCGATCGGCACGGGACCGTACCGGTTCATGAAGTGGACCAAAGGGGACTCGATCGTCCTGGAGCGCAACCCGGACTACTGGGGCGCGCAGCCGTACTTCGACCGGGTGACCCTGCGCTACTTCAAGGAGGCGGCGGCGCTCAACAACTCCCTCCTCTCCGGCGGAATCCAGGTGATCAGCCAGGTCACCGCACCGGACTCGCTGGGACAGTTCTCCGACAGCAGCAGATACCAGGTGCTCGAGGGCACCACCAACGCCGAGGTGGTGCTCTCGTTCAACAACGCCAGGGCGCCCTTCACCAACGTGAGCGTTCGCCAGGCGGCGCGGGCGGCGATCGACCACCGGGCGTTGCTCGACCGGTGCTGGGGGGGCCGCGGCGAGCTCATCGGCTCCATGGTGCCCCCGACGGACCCGTGGTACGAGGACCTCACGGGTATCGCCCCCTACGACCCGGCGACGGCCAAGAGCCTGCTGGCGCGGGCCGGGCAGCCGAACCCGACGATCCGGTTGCGGGTGCCGACCTTGCCGTACGCCACCTCCTGCGGCCAGGTCGTGAAGAGCCAGCTCGAACAGGTCGGCTTCACGGTCAAGCTCGACCAGCTGGAGTTCCCGGCGGCGTGGCTGTCGAGCGTGTTCACCCAAGGGGACTACGAGGCGTCGATCGTCGCGCATGTCGAGCCGCGTGACCTACCGGCCGTCTTCGGCAACCCGGACTACTACATCCACTACAAGAATCCTGAGCTCACCGCGGCGCTCGCGGCCGCCGACTCCGGCGACGAGGAGACGCAGGTGGCGAAGATGAGGGAGGCGGCGCGGCTCATCTCCGAAGACGCGGCGTCCGACTGGCTGTTTTTGATGCCGAACCTGGTCGTCGCCGACACCTCGATCACCGGGCTGCCGAAGAACGCCATTTCTGAGTCGTTCGATCTGACCAGCCTCGGGCATCGCTGAGGCCTCATGATTGCGGCGCTGGCGCGTCGACTCGCGGTCCTGGCTCTCAGCCTGGCGGTGAGTACGGTCGCGGTGTTCGCGTTCATGGCCGTGCTGCCGGGTGACCCGGCCCGCGTCGCCCTCGGCGTCAACGCGACCGATGAGGCCGTGGCCGTGCTGCGCACCTCCTTCGGCCTGGACCGTCCGCTGATCGTGCAGTACGTGTCCTGGGTCGGCGGCCTCGTGCGCGGTGACCTGGGAACCAGCTACACCTCCGGGGACTTGATCGCGCCGCGGCTCCTCGACGCGCTGGCGGTGACCCTGTGGCTCGTGGGTTCCGCCCTGCTGATCGCGATGGTCATCGCCGTCCCCATGGGTGTGCTCATGGCGGTGCGGCACCGGCGTGCCGACGGTGCGCTGCTGTCCGCGCTGTCCCAGGTGGGCATCGCGATCCCCGCGTTCCTCGCGGGGATGCTCCTCGTGGCGCTCGTCTCCGTGCGCCTGCGCTGGCTCCCCTCCTCGGGGTGGGTGCCGCCGGCGGTCGACCCGGTCGCCTTCCTGCAGCGACTGATCCTGCCCGCGTTGTCGCTGGGGATCGTGCAGGCGGCCGTCCTCGCGCGGTACGTGCGCAGTTCCGTGCTCGACGTGCTCCGCGAGGACTACCTGCGCACCGCCCGCTCCAAGGGGCTGACCCCAGCGCGAGCGCTGCTGCGGCACGGGCTGCGCAACTCGGGTGTGCCGGTGGTGACGGTGCTGGGGCTCCAGCTGTCAGCGATGCTCGTCGGCGCGGTGGTGATCGAGCGGGTCTTCGTGATCAACGGGCTCGGCAGCCTGCTGCTCGACGCGGTGGCCGTGCGCGATCTGATCGTCGTGCAAGACGTGGTGATGGTGCTGGTCGCGATCGTGTTGGTGGTCACCTTCCTCACCGAGGTGGCGTACGTGCTGATCGACCCCCGGATGCGGGCGCGGACCCGATGAGCCCCCGGCGTCCCGGGAGGTCCGGTGCGGTCGGAGCCACCAGCGCGACCGGTGCGACCGGTGCGGCGCGTTCAGGTCGAGAAAACCGACGCAGGCGCCGACGCGCGCGTGGCCCGTTGCTGGTCGGCGCGGCGCTGGTCGGGATGGTGATCGCGGTGGCGCTGGTGTCGTTCGTGTGGACCCCGCACGACCCGTTGCGCATCGACAACACCCCCCGGCTGCTTGCGCCGTCGGCGGAGCACTGGCTGGGCACGGACGCGCTGGGCCGGGACGTGGCCAGCCGGATCATGATGGGGTCGCGAACCACCCTGTTCGTCGGGCTGGTCGCTGTCGGGGTGGCGGCGTTGCTCGGCGTGCCGATCGGGCTGGTGGCGGCCATGTCGCCGAGGCGGTGGCTCGATGAGCTGCTGATGCGGGTAGCCGACGTGATGCTGGCGTTCCCGGCGCTGCTGCTCGCGATCATGCTCAGCGCTGTATTCGGTGCAAGCACCCTGATGGCGATGATCGCGATCGGGCTGGCCAGCGTGCCGCAGTTCGCGCGGGTGACGCGCTCGGGGGCGTGGCAGGTCATGGGCCGCGACTACGTGTTGGCGGCGCGGATCGCCGGGCGCCGGCCGGCGGCGATCGCCGTGCGCCACGTGCTGCCCAATATCGCCAGCCTGGTGATCGTGCAGTCGTCGGTGTCGTTCGCGATCGCGGTGCTCGCTGAGGCCGGTTTGTCCTACCTGGGCCTCGGGACCCCGCCGCCGACCCCGTCGTGGGGCAGGATGCTGCAGGAGAGCCAGCCGTTCCTGGCGTTGGAACCGCTGTTGGTCCTGGTGCCCGGGGCGGCCATCGCGACGGCGGTCCTCGGGTTCAACCTGCTGGGTGACGGGCTGCGTGACCTGCTGGACCCACGCCTCGAGGGACGATGATGAGCGGCGTGAGCGGCATGAAGGGCGGTGACAGCCATAACAATGTCCCGCTGCCCAGCGTGGGCGAGGTGCTCACGGTACGGGGTCTGAGCGTGGCCGCCGGCGAACACGGACTGGTCGAGGGGGTGGAGCTTCGGGTCTGCCGGGGGGAACGTGTCGGCTTGATCGGGGAGTCCGGGTCGGGCAAGACGCTGACGGCGTTGGCCGTGATGGGGCTGCTGCCGGACAGTCTGCGCGCCACGGGCGACGTACGGCTGGCGGGCGCCGAGTCGAACCTGCTCGACCTGGACGAACGGGCGCTGTCCCGGCTGCGCGGGCAGCAGATGGCGATGGTGTTCCAGGAGCCGATGACCGCGCTCAACCCGACGATGCGCGTCGGGAGGCAGGTGGCCGAGACCATGCTGCTGTACGACCGGCACGACCGTTCCGGGGTGCGGGAGGCCGTGAACACGTTGCTCGGCGACGTTCGGCTGTCCGACCCGGCCGGGGCCGCCCGGTCCTACCCGCACCAACTCTCCGGCGGCCAACGCCAGCGGGTGGTGCTCGCGATGGCGTTGGCGAACGACCCGGCCCTGCTGATCTGCGACGAACCGACCACGGCGCTCGACGTGACCGTGCAGGCCAACGTGCTCGACCTCATCGTGCGCGGCGTCGAGTCCCGTGACGCGGGGCTGCTGTTCATCAGCCACGATCTGGCGGTGGTCGCCACGGTGTGTGAGCAGGTGGCGGTCATGCACCGCGGGCGCATCGTCGAATACGGCTCTGTGGGTCAGGTGATGACCGAACCGCAGCATCCGTACACGCGCAGTCTCCTCGCCGCGGCCGACCTGAAGGATGTCGACGATCGCGGCCGTCTGCGCCGCCGCGTCGAAGCCGGGGACGTCGCTTCGGGGCAAGCGCCGGCGGGCGAACCCCTTGCGGGCGAAGCGCCGGCGGGGGAAGTGCGGCGCTCGGGCGCGTTCGCGGGCGGGCGGCCGCGCCGGCGGCCCACCTCCGAGCACGTACCGCTGTCCGAGCCGTCAGGCGCGGCCACGGCGGCCGTGCGCATCATCGGTGTGACCAAGGAGTACGTGCGGCCGCGTACTTCGCTGTTCGCGCCGGCGCCCGTGGTGCAGGCCCTGCGCGACGTCGATCTGGCGGTCGCGCCGGGGGAGCGGGTCGGGATCGTCGGCGAGTCCGGCTGTGGCAAGTCCACGTTGCTGCGGCTGGTGGCGGGGTTGGAATCGCCCACCTCCGGGACGGTGCAGGTGGCCGGGCGGATGGTGTCTGGGGTTCCGGAGCGGCGCCTGGGGTTCCTCCGCGACCGGCTGCAGATGGTGTTCCAGGATCCGATGGGTTCGCTCGACCCGCGCATGCGCATCTACGCGTCGGTGCTGGAGCCGCTGCTGACCACGGGCGGGGCGGTGCGCCGGGAGCGCGTGGCGGAGCTGTTGGCGTCGGTGGGGATAGACCCAGCGAACGCGTCCCGCTATCCACACCAGTTCTCCGGCGGGCAACGGCAGCGGATCTCGATCGCCCGCTCCATCGGGCCGGATCCGGACATCCTGCTTGCCGATGAACCGGTGAGCGCTCTCGACGTGTCGGTGCGCGCGCAGGTGTTGAACCTCATCGCGGACCTGGTGGACCGGCTGGGGTTGACGTTGCTGTTCGTGTCGCACGACCTGTCGGTGGTCCGGCATGTATGCGAGCGCGTCGTGGTGATGAAAGCGGGCCGGATCGTCGAGGCCGGGCCCGTCGAGCAGATCTATACCGACCCGCGGGAGCCCTACACACGCCGTCTCGTGGCGAGTATCCCGACGATCCAGCGGGCCCTGGCGGGGGTCAGCGCCGCGGATCTGGCGGCGGCCCGCGAGCAGGAGCACCCGGGGCGGGCCTAGGCCGCGCCCGCGCGCCTAGGTCAGCCGAAGGGCGTCACCGCTCAGCGGCCGCGCTGCAATGCGGCCCAGGTGCGAGGTCCGACGATGCCATCGGACGTGAGCCCGACCGTCCAGGTGCGGGAGCCGACGATGCCGTCGGCGGCGAGGCCGCGCGCGGACTGGAAGCCCTTCACGGCGGAGGATGTCGCCGGCCCGAAATCCCCGTCCGCCATGATCGACGACCCCGCCGTGGCGTGGGCGAGGTTCCGCCGGATTCCCTGCGCGCGCTGTTGAGGAATGCGGGCGCGGACTTCAGCGGAGCCACGTACTCGAAGTGCATGGTGTCGTGCGTGTTTTTGTAGTGTCCGCCCCAATAGAAGCCGTGCCGGATCCACAGGGACACCACGTTGGGTGGGATGTCGGACCTGAAGGTCTTTTGGTACGGGTTCGTGCTCCAGTTGATGTCGATCGCCCGCCCGTACGCGTGGTTGGAGATGCTGGTCTTGCTGCTCGCCATGTAGCGGCAGTTGAACCCACCGGTGTCATCCCGGCGGATGTTGTAGCCGTACTTGACCTCGGTCTGGCGCATCAGCTCCTGCACCAGCGGCGCGATCTCCTTGCGCATGGTGGCGCGAGCGTCTTGGTGAACGGCGGTGGCCAGCGGCTCGGTACATTGCAGCGGCACCGTGGCCATTCCGTCGCCCGTCCCGGATGTCGCGAACGAGCGATCTACAACTTAGCGAGCAGGCCCGCTCGCCGTGGACGAAATGCACGCTCTGCCAAGGGAATCCGTCCACTATTCTCAGCGTGACGCACGCCGCGGACGGCGGGTTGCCAGGGTTGTCAGGACCGGCGGCGACAATGGACCCATGCAAGCCCGCGACGGTCGGCTCGTGCTCAGCCCGACGGATCTCAACACCTTTTTGGCCTGCCGGCACGCCACGTCGCTGGATGCACAGGTGGCCGTCGGCTTGCGGACCCGACCCCAGGCGGGTCTCGACGAGCAGCTCGCGCTCATCGCCGCGCGGGGGCTGGCGCACGAGCGGGCCTACCGGGACCGCTTGATCGAGCGCGGACTGCACATCACGCAGGTCAGCGGGTCGGTCGCGGGTCCTGACACGACCGACCCGAGAGAGCTGGAGGTCGCGACGGTCGCGGCGATGCGCGCCGGGGTCGACGTCGTCTACCAGGGGGCCTTCTTCGACGGGACGTGGGTGGGGTATGCCGACTTCCTGATCCGCCGCGATGGAATCCGTTCTGCCTTTGGGGATTTCGCGTACGACCTCGTGGACACCAAACTCGCTCGGCACGCGTCGGCGGCGGCCCTCCTGCAGTTGGCGACCTACGCGCGACGCCTGGAGTCGGTGCAGGGGGCGCCACCGAGGATCGCCGTCGTGACCGGCGACGGCGTCGAGTGGCCCTGGCGGCTGGAAGACATCGAGGCCTACGCTCGGCACGCCTCGGCTCGCCTCCGAGAGTTCTTGTCGGACGCTGGAATCGACGGTTCCGGACAGCTCTTTCAGGCCGGATCGCCCGTGACCGAGGCGGTCCCCGTCGGGCACTGCAACGGCTGCCGGTGGCTGACCGGGTGCTCGGCCGGTTGGGAGGCCGCCGACGACCTATGTCTGGTCGCGGGCCTCACGAACGTCCAGCGGGCACAGTTACGGGACGCCGGAATCCTCACCGCCAATGATTTGGCCACGTTCACCGGAGGGGGGATCGGCGGCGTCGGGTCGGCGACCTTCGAGCGCCTCCGGCGACAGGCGCGACTGCAGGTCGCCGAACGAGACGGCGGCGGCGCGCGCTACGAGCTCCTGCCCCACATGCCGGGCCAAGGGTTGGCCCGGCTGCCGGCGCCGGACCCCGGGGATCTGTACCTCGACTTCGAAGGGGATCCCTTCGCGGGGGACGGGCGCGGCAGGGAGTACCTGGCGGGTCTCCTGGACCGACGCGGTGACTTCCTGCCGCTGTGGGCGCACGATGATGCGCAGGAGGCCGCGATGGCGGCCGAGCTGCTGGGGCGGCTCGTGGCGCGCTGGCGCGAGTTCCCCGGCATGCACGTCTACCACTACGCGGCCTACGAGCAGAACGCGCTCAAACGGCTGACCGGGGTGTACGGGGTGGGGGAGGCCGACCTCGACGCGCTGCTGCGCGGTGGGCGATTCGTTGACCTCTACCAGTCGGTCCGGCAGGGCCTGGTGATCGGGAAGGGTTCGTACTCGCTGAAGCAGATGGAGGACCTGTATTGGGGCCACGTCCGGCACGGCGAGGGGGACGCGGTGGCGGACGCGTTGAGCTCGGTGGTGGAGTACGAGCGCTGGCTGGCCGATCCCGACGCGAACCCCGAGATTCTGGGGCGCATCATGGAATACAACCGTGAGGACGTGCGGTCGACGCTCGCGCTGCACGATTGGCTGGAGGAGCGCCGCACCGAGCTCGACACGGCGCTGCGGGCGGCCGGTGAGGGCGGCGTCCAGCGGCCCTGTGACGTGCCGGACGAGGACCTGGGCGAGCCCGAGGGGGCCGTCGAGGAACGGCTTCTGGCCGAGGAGCTCGTGGCGGCACACTTGCCGCTGGCGGCCGGGCTCATCGGCTGGCACCGCAGGGAGGGCCGGCCGGAGTGGTGGGACTACTTCCGGCGGGCTGAGCTGTCCGACGACGAGCTGGTCGACGACGGCACCGCGATCGGCCGGGTGGGACCGCCGGTTCAGGAGTTCCCGGCCCAGCCGTGCAAGGTCGAGGCCGGCAAGCAGCTGCACTGCGTGGACGACCGCGTCGGGTGCGGCACGGTGCAGGACGCCGACACGGGGATCGACCTGGAGGCCGAGGACGTGACCGCGGGCGCGGCAGAGTCGCCCGAGACCGCGCTGCTCGGGGGAACCGGGTGGGTGGTCCTGGCCCGCGCCGCGCGGATGGAGCCGGCCACGCCGCGGGGCCTGGGTCCGGCGGGTCCGCTGAACACCACGATCGTGCGCGACTCGATCGCGCGGCAGGCCAAGGCGCATCTCGCGGGAGCGCGACCGCTGGGGATCGCGCTGATGGACCGGGTGGTCCCGGCGGATCTGACGCGCCACCCCGGCGAATCGGCGACGGACGCGGTGATCCGGGTGGGGATGGGACTGGACGGCCAGGTGCTCGCGGTGCAGGGGCCGCCGGGCGCGGGCAAGACGTATGCCGCTTCGCACCTGATCCGTGCCCTGCTCGACGCGGGGAGGTCGGTGGGTGTGGCGGCGCAGTCGCACGCGGTCATCCGCAACCTGCTGGACGCAGTAGACCGCCCCGCCCTGCATAAGGTGTCGGTCCTCTCGGGTCGCCCGGTCGGCACGACGAAGGTGGTTGAGGAGACATCCGTACAGGATGTGGAGGCGGCGATCCTCGACGGGTCGGCGCGGCTCGTGGGCGGGACCGCCTGGCTGTGGGCGCGGGAGGCGCTGGCCGCCAGCGTGGACGTGCTGGTGGTCGACGAGGCTGGGCAGTATTCGCTGGCTAACGCGATGGCGGCCGCGGGAGCAGCGCGTGCGATGGTGCTGCTGGGGGACCCGCAACAGCTGACCCAGCCGACGAAGGCCGAGCACCCCGACGGTGCGGGGGTGTCCGCGCTCGAGCACCTGATCGGCGACCGCGACGTGATCGGGGCGGATCGAGGGCTGTTCCTGGACGTGACGTACCGGATGCACCCGAAGATCACGGAGTTCGTGTCGAGGATCAGTTACGACGGCATGCTGCGCAGCAAGGAGGGCCTCGAGCGGCAGAGAATCGTGCCGCGCGCGGCGTCGACGGTGGGCGATGGATGGCCCGGTTGCGGGCTGGCCTGGGCGCCCGTTGTGCACGTCGGCATGTCGCAGGACAACCCCTTAGAGGCGGCGGCGGTGGCCCACCTGGTCCGGCATCTGCTGCCGGGGAGCTGGGTGGACGATCATGGCGTGCAGCGTCCTCTGACACGTGCGGATGTGCTGGTCGTGGCGCCGTACAACGCTCATGTGGCGCGCGTGCGCGCCGCGGTCCCTGACGGCGTGCGGGTCGGGACGGTGGACAAGTTCCAGGGTCAGGAGGCGCCGGTCGTGATCTACACGACCGCGTCGTCGAGCGCGGCGGACGCGCCGCGGGGTCTGGGGTTCCTGTACGACGTGCACCGTCTGAACGTCGCCGTGTCGCGCGCTCGTGCGCTGGCGATCTGGGTGGGTAGTCCCGCGCTGCTGGACGCCCCGGCGACGACGGCCGAGCAGGTCCGCCAGATCAACGCCTGGTGTGCTTTCGCGGATGCGGCGACGAGGCTGCCCCAGCTCGGCTGACTTGTTCGGCTGACCTGCTCATTAGGCCGATGGCTCACGTCGCGGTCTTCCCTGTGCGGGGCGGCGTACTCCTCGTGGGGCGTCGGGGGCGCGTGTTCGTCAGTGACGGGAGAGCACGTGGTCGCTGAGGAGGATGACGAACTGGCGGTCTTCGGTGAGCACGTTGAGGTAGCCGGAGTCCACGCTCAGGACGTATCCGGTGATGATGCCGTCGGTGGTCTGGATCTGTTCGCGGGGAACCCACGGCGTCTGGATGAGCGCCGCGACGAGCAGCACCGCCGCCGCTGCCACCCAGACGGCACGCACCATGGCCGCCATCGACGCCCGGCGCAAGCGGTGTCGCGGGGGTAGGCGGCGGATCAGCGCGAATGCCCCTAGCGCGGCGAAAGTCGTCACCGGCAACCACCAGCTGCGGAAGCTCACCGTCAGCGCAACCACGGTGACCACGCCCAAGGCGATCGACAGCACCACGACCGGGCGGTGGCCACTCGGCCCCCATAGGAAAGCGGCCAACAGCAGCGGCAGCACGAAGATGAGCAGCACCGCCACCAGCAGGTGCCCGGCCATGAGGGACCCGAACAGCAGTGACAGTCCGTCGTCCAGGCCGATCGTCGTGCTCACCGCGAATGCCGTGTCCCAGTTGTATCCAGACACGGCGAAGATCCTCAGGATGAGGAACGCGAACGCCCACGCGGCCGCAGGGGCGGCGGCGCTGGCGTGACGACCCGGATTCTGGTCCGACTCCGATGACGCGGCGGGCGTTTCTTGAGTCACGCGGAGCTGACCGGGATTCCCGCGCGCAGGACCCGCACGACCCGCAGCTCGGCGTCGGTGAGGACGAGGTCGGCCCGCCGGCCTGCCGTCAGAGCGCCGACGTCGGGGCGGCCGAGCACGTGAGCCGGGCCGGTGGCGGCCATGTAGACGGCGTCGACCAGGGGCACCCCGCCGGCCACGGTGACACGCACGACATCGATGAGGTGGGCGGTGCCGCCGGCGATGGCGCCGCTCCCGGTCAGATGGGCGACACCGCTGGCCACGGTGACCGCCAACCCACCGAGCAGGTAGTCGCCGTCCGGCATGCCTGCGGCGGCCATGGCGTCGGTGACCAGCACGATGTGGTCGCGTCCGACCATCTCGTAGACCGCGCGAACGAGGTAGGGATCCAGGTGGACGCCGTCGCCGATGAGCTCTAGTACGGCGTGGCCGCGACGGGCGGCGGCGAGCATCTCCGCGATCGGTCCGGGATCACGATGGTGTAGCGGACGCATCGCGTTGAACAGGTGCGTGACGGTCGGCCTCAGCGAGGGCAGCGGTCCCTTCGCCGCCGCGAGCGCGTCGAAACCGGCGGCCAGCGCGTCGCGGGTCGTCCGCGCCGTGGCGTCCGAGTGTGCAAGGGTCATGGTCACGGCGTGGCCCCGGGCCAAGCCGAGCAGCTCGGCGACGAGGTCGGAGTCCGGGGCCATCAGGGCGGCGGGGTTCTGCGCTCCGCAACGGGCGGAGGAAAGGAAGGGGCCCTCGTAGTGCAGTCCGGCGATCTCGTCCGCGTCGCACAGTTCGGTCAGGGTCCGGGTGCGGGCGAGTAACACCTCGGCCGGGGCAGTGACCAGGGAGGCGACCAGGGTCGTCGTCCCGTGCCGGCGGTGCTGCAGAACGGCGGTCATGGCCTCCTGATCCGTGGTGGCATCAGGGAAGCTCGCTCCACCCCCACCGTGGTTATGCACGTCGACCAGGCCGGGCAAGACGTAGCCGCCTTCGGGCGCCTCGAGCACGTCCAGCCCGGACAACTCGAGCGAGACCGCCGGCTCGACGGCGACGATAATGTCGCCGCGCAGGAGCACCGCGCCAGGGTCAAGCACAGCGTCGGGAGTGACGACGCGGCCGAGGACCGCCGTGTCGGCCACAGCGCTCACAGCACCTGCCAGACCGGCTTGGCCGCCCAGACCTGGCGGTAGCTCTCGCTGTGCTCGCTCGGCAGGCCCACTTGCTGAAACCCCTTCGTCGTCTCGAGGGTCGCGTTCATCGCGACGTTGGTGCTCGGCTACCTCGTCAGCATCATCGCCCCCGCCTCCCGCCGCAATATCGTCGGGCTGACGATCCATACGAAGTCTCAGGACCACACCGGGGCCGTCGCGACGACCAGCACCGGTGCAGACGACCCGGGCAGGTGATCGACCTGGCGAGTCTCCGGGCGCGCCGTCCTGGCTTCGGGTGCTTGAGCTGATGACGTACAACTAAGGCATGACCCGTTCCGACAGCAACACTGGCCCCGGCGACGCTCCCGCGAAAGGCGGCCATGCCGATCCGGGGCGAGATGGTGACGCTGACGCCGGGGCTTCGAGGCGGAGGGGGTCCCGTCCTCGCCGCTGGCGTGACATCGACCCAACGCGGCGGGGAATAGTGCTGGCATGGTTATCCTTCACGGTCACTTTCGCCCTGGCCCGGTTGGTGACGGGCGTGATCAAGCTCGGCGACGGTTCGGGCGGCAACCTCAACGTGGGTGGCGTCCACCTGCATCACTACCTGTGGGGAATTCTGCTCGTTATCGGAGCGGCAGCGTTCGGGTTGGTGGACCGCAACGCAAAGGTGCGTTCGTGGATGGGCCTCGCGTTGGGCGTGGGATTAGCGCTGATCGTCGACGAAGCGGCGCTGTTGATCACGCTCGAGGACGTGTACTGGAGTACCCAGAGCTGGGTCAGTGTCGCCGTGGCGGTCGTCATCGTCAGCGTACTGGGGACCGGCCTGGCGATCACTCGCAGCGGCAGCGACGAGGACGATCCCGAGGGTCGCTGATCTGACCTGACATTGCCCGGTCGAGTGACCACCCTTGAGGTCAACCATCCCGCGCGACGCGGGCGGTTCAGCCGTTGGCCACGAGGACCGGGTGGACGGCGAGGACGTCGAGTGGGCCCAGGATGGTGGTGCGGGTGGCGGTTCCGGTCAGTGGTTGTTCCGGTCAGTGGTTGCCAGGGGCCGTTGGCCACGCGGTAGTCGGCGCTGAACCTCGTCGTGGCCCGCGGGGTGAGGGCGCCAGCGGTGACGTAGGTGTGGGTGATGTCGCCTGTGGGGTAGGGGCCGCCGGGGCTCGTGGTGGGCCCGGCGGTCGTGCCGTCACCGTAGTCGTACGTGTACTGGCCGGCGATGCGCAGCTGGACGGGCTGGCCGAGGATCGTGAGATCCCGGATGTGACCGGGGGAGTAGCCGCCCGTGCTCGTTGCGGCGGGGAACGTGAGGTGGAAGTACGTGGGCAGGTTGACCAGGGTCGCCCCTCCGGGTGGCTGGGTCGTGCCGGTGGGCGTGGCCAGCGGCGTGCGGGCGAACTCCCGCTCGACCGCTGCCCGCAGTTCGGCGGGATCCACGCCGCCGGGC
>CAJDVG010000037.1_pt1 | contig 15530 bp, 3 predicted proteins | sample 7391321 | NCBI WGS metagenome assembly CAJDVG01 (sample SAMEA7055706, study PRJEB34461) | soil metagenome | biome: terrestrial ecosystem; feature: Peninsula; material: soil | place: Antarctica | collected 2016
CTGACGGATCCAGCCGATCGAGCGTTGAGGCGTTTCGAGTGCTCCGTCCTGGGTATGTTCGAGCCACAGTGCGCGGCCTGGTCGGGTCCGCCCCAGGAAAAACCCGAAGGGCGATCCATGCCGAGTACCTCGATGGCGAGCACCCAGGCTCCGGGCGCTCAGGCTTCGAACACCCAGACTTCGAGCGCTTCGGCTCCACACGCCTCGGCTCCGAACACGCCGGGGCGAGACACCCACCTGCCGCTGAATCGGCCGCCTCGACCGCAACGGTCGCAGCCCGCGCGACGCCGGCCGATCGGACGCGACGCCTGGAGCGATCAGACGCCCATCCGATCGGAGGTCTTTTCGGGGGAGCGATTCGAGCAGCATGCCCACTCGCTCGCCGACGGGCACTTGGTCGTGCCGGATGCGCCGCGGGTCGTGTCCCTGTTGGCGCGACTCGACGACAACGAGACGCGGATCCTGGCGGTCACGAAAGACCTCTTGGCCGACGTGCACGCCAAGCGACAGACCTCGCCCGCGGCCGAGTGGATCGTCGACAACTTCTACGCGGTCGTGAAGCACGTACGCCAAGCGCGGCGCGACCTGCCGCCCGACTACTTCGGCGTGTTGCCCAAGCTCGGCGACGGTTTCCTCGCCGGCCATCCCCGGGTGTTCGCGATCGTGTGGGCCTACGTGGCGCACACGGACAGCTGCTTCGACCCCGAGCTGCTGACCCGGTTCGTGAGTGCCTACGAGCAGCGCAAGCCGTTGAGCCTCGGTGAGCTGTGGGCCGTCCCCATCTCCCTGCGGTTGCTGTTGGTGGAGAACCTGCGCCGCGTCGCCGACGAGGTGGCCGCTACCGCTCTCGCGCAGAGGCAGGCGGACCGGGTCGCCGACGCCGTCCTCGACCGTGGCCACGACGACCCTCCGGCACAGATCGACGATGCGGTCCGCACGGTCGGTCCGCTGGGGCCGTTCCGCCCCTTCGCGGTGCAGCTCATGCGTCGCTTGGCCGGTCAAGAGCAGACGGACGCCCGCGCGTGGATCGTGCACCGCCTCGACGAGGAGGGGCTGGATGCCGAGGAGATCGTGCTCGCGGAGCATCGGGAGCAGTCGGCTGCCGCGCTCACCGCCCGCAACATCTTCACGAGCCTGCGCCTCATCCAGGACGTCACGTGGCAGGACTGGATCGAGTCCGTCAGCCTGATGGAGGAGGACCTGCGGGCGAACGCCGGGTACGCCGCGCTCGACGTCGCGACCCGCAACCTCTACCGCTCAACCATCGAGCAGCTCGCGCGCGGGTCCGGCCAACCCGAGCTGGACATCGCCCGGGCGGCGTTGCAGTGGGCCGACTACGCGGGGCAGGCCCCGGACAACGACGTCGGCTACTGGCTCATCGACGACGGACGCCGGGAACTGGAACGGGCGATCGGCTACCGCGCGCCATGGCGCCTCCGGGTCGGCCGCTTCCTGCGCGGATTGGGGCTGCCCGGGTATCTGGGTTCCCTCACGCTGACCGCGGGCGTGCTCATCGCGTTGGCCTGCGCTGCCCTGCTCGTCGCCGCGCCGGGAATCCCGCTGCTCCCGGTCGTGATCCTGGTCGCGCTGGCCTCCGTGCCGATCAGCGACCTGGCCCTGGCCATCGTCAACCACTGGTCGGCGCGCACCTTCGACGCGGAGATCCTGCCTGCGCTCTCGCTGCGCGACGGGGTACCGGAAGAGCTGCGCACCCTGGTCGTCATCCCGAGTCTGCTGTCGAACCACGACGAGGTCCAGGAGCTGCTGGCGTCCCTGGAGATGCACTACCTGGCCAACTCCGGCGGCGAGATCTACTTCGCGCTCGTCACCGACTTCACCGATTGGGGCGAGGAGTACCGCGACACCGACGACGCGCTGTTCGCGGCGGCGGTCGAGGGGGTGCAGCGGCTCAACAGGACGTACGACGGTGACCGCTTTCTCCTCCTGCACCGCCCTCGCCGTTTCAACTCGGCCGAAGGCGTCTGGATGGGCTGGGAGCGCAAGCGCGGCAAGCTCGACGAACTGAACCGGCTGCTTCGCGGTGAGAAGGACGTCGACCTGGCCGCGATGGCGGGGCGCCTCCCGGGTCCGATGCGCTACGTCGTCACCCTGGACAGCGACACGAGGCTCCCCCGAGAGGCAGCCCGCCGGCTCGTCGGCAAGCTGGCTCACCCCCTCAACCGGGCGCGCCTCGACCCGGCCACGGGCCGGGTGGCCCGCGGTTACGGCATCTTGCAACCGCGCGTAGCCCCTGCTCTGCCGATGCGGGAGGGCACCTCGCGGTTCGAACAACTCTTCTCGACCCCTCCCGGCATGGACCGGTACGCGTTCGCGATCTCCGACGTCTATCAGGACCTGTTCGGGGAGGGCTCGTTCGCCGGGAAGGGCATCTACGACATCGACGTGGTCAGCGCGACGTTGCGTGGCCGGATCCCGACGAACAGCCTGCTGAGCCACGACCTCCTGGAGGGCAACTACGCCCGCTCCGGGCTCGTCACCGACGTCGAGGTCGTCGAGCAGTACCCCGAGGACTATCTCGTGGCCGCGGGACGCGACCACCGGTGGACGCGCGGGGACTGGCAGTTGCTGCCGTGGCTGTTCGGGCGCGGTAAGGGCCTCAGCGCGCTCGGCCGGTGGAAGATGTTCGACAACCTGCGCCGGTCGCTGTCCCCGATCGCGCTGATCCTTGCCGTGCTCTTCGGCATCGCCACGCTGTCGCCGGTGGCTCTCGTGGTCTGGTTCGCGATCCTGGTGGGGACGTTCGCGCTGCCGGCGCTCCTGCCGCTCGGGAGCCAACTCCTTCGCTGGCGCGAGGGGATGACCGTCCGCAGCCAGGTCTCGGCTCTACTCACCGACCTGCGCCGGGCGCTGGAACTCGCGCTGGTCAACGGCGTGTTCATCGCGCATCGTGCGTGGACGATGGCGGATGCCGCGTTCCGTGCGCTGTACCGGATGGTCATCTCGCACCGGCACCTGCTCGAGTGGACGACGGCGGCCGCTGCGGCGCGCCGCGGCGGTGGCGCCTGGCCGTCGTACGTGCGAAGCATGCGCTGGTCCCTGCTCATTCCAGCGCTCGCCCTCGTCCTGGCGATCTGGCGGGGTCCAGCGGTCGTGGCGATTTGTCTCCTCCCGATCCTGGCCTGGGCACTCGCTCCCGCGTACGCAGCGGCTCTCAGCCGTTCGACCGACACGGTCCAGAAGGAGGCGAGCCCCAAGACGCGTGCCGCGCTGCGCCTCATCGCGCGTCGTACGTGGCACTTCTTCGACACCTTCGTCACGGCCGACGAGAACCATCTGCCTCCGGACAACTATCAGGAGAACCCGCACGGCGTCGTCGCGCACCGCACCTCCCCGACGAACATCGGGCTCTACCTGCTCGCGGTCGTCGGCGCGCGCGACTTCGGCTGGATCGGACTGGCCGACGCGGTGGCGCGGATCGAGGCCACGTTGGAGACGATGGGAAGGCTCGACCGTCACCGGGGACACATCTTCAACTGGATCGACACCCAGACGCTGACCCCGTTGCAGCCGCGGTACGTCTCCACGGTCGACAGCGGCAACCTCGCCGGACACCTCGTGGTGCTGGCCCAGACCTGTGCGGAATGGCAGGCCGACCTGGACGCCGCGTTGATCCCGCGCGCGTCCGGCCTCGACGACACTCTCGACGCCCTCACGCGCGCCCTCGACCGCATCCCCTCAAACCGGGAGGGCGTGTCGGCGGCTCGCGCCGCCGCCGGGCAGGCTCGCGCTGCCGTCGAGCAGGCTGGCGCTGCCGCGGTGCAGGCTCGCGCTGCCGCCGGGCAGGCCGAGGCGGCGCTCTGGGGCCAGGGGTCGCCGGGTGAGGCGCTGATGACGTCGGCTGGTGCCCTCGTCGAGTCGCTGACCCTCGTGCAGGACGACCCTTTCGGCGCGGAGGCTCACGGACTCGCGCAGTCCCTGGTGCGGGCGATCGAGGGCCAACGGCGGGACGCCGAGCTCACGAAGGACCAGCGGGCGCAGCTCGCCGGGGCGCTCGCGCGGGTCGCGGAGACCGCCATGCGCGAGGTCGACCAGATGGACTTCACGTTCCTCTACCACCGTCAGCGCCACCTGCTGTCCATCGGCTACCACGCCGGCATGGGCGAGCTCGACGACAGCTGCTACGACCTGCTCGCCAGCGAGGCCCGCCTCGCGAGCTTCCTCGCCGTCGCCAAGGGCGACGTGCGCACCCGCCATTGGTTCATGCTCGGGCGCGGCGTCACGGGTGTCGGCGGGCGGGCCGTGCTGCAGTCATGGTCCGGGTCGATGTTCGAGTACCTCATGCCCGACCTCATCATGCGCAACCCCTTGGGGAGCCTGCTCGACACCACGTCGCATTACGTGGTGCGCCGGCAGATCGAGTACGCGCGGGAACGGGGCGCCCCCTGGGGGGTGTCGGAGGCGGCGTACAACGCGCGCGACCTGGGGTACACCTACCAGTACTCGCCGTTCGGGGTCCCCGGCCTCGGGATGGTCCGAGGGCTCGCGGACAACCTGGTCATCGCCCCGTACGCGACCGGGTTGGCCGCCATGGTCGACCCCGATGCCGCGGTGGCCAACTACGAGGCGCTGTCCGCCGTGGGGGCATCCGGCCACTACGGGTTCTACGAATCCGTCGACTTCACGCCCGACCGGGTCCCCGACGGGCTGCGCCACGTCGTCGTCGAGTGCTACATGTCGCATCACCAGGGCATGACGATGCTGGCCGTGCACAACGTGCTGTTGAGCGGAGCGATGCGCCGTCGCTTCCACGCCGCACCGATGGTTCGCGCCTCGGAGCTGCTGCTGCAGGAGCGGGCGCCGCGGCATGTCCCGGTGACCCACGGCGAGCCGGACGGGGCTCACGGGATCGTCCGCGTCGGGCAGCGCTCCGTCGGCGCGAGTGAGCGGACCTTCCGCGACGCAGGGATACTGACGCCTACCGTCCACCACCTGTCGAACGGGCGACTCAGCCTGACGCTCACCCCGACCGGCGGCGGCCAGCTGCGCTGGATCGGTCACACCATCACGCGGTGGCACGCCGACCGCACCACGGACGGTGCGGGCGACCACCTGTACCTGCGCACGGAGAAAGGCGACGTCTGGTCCGCCACGCCGCTGCCGGTGCTCGGGCGCCTCTCCCACTCCGACGTGCGTCTGGCCGAGGACCGTGCCGTCTTCCGGCGGCGCCGCCGTCGCATCCGGACGGAGCTCGAATACCGGCTATCGCCCGAGAGCGACGCGATGGTGCGCCGTCTCGTCATCGCGAACGACCGGCGACAGCCCTGCCCGCTCACCGTCACGTCGTACGCGGAACTCGTGCTCGGTCGCGCCGCCGACGATGACGCTCACCCGGTCTTCTCCAAGATGTTCGTCCGCACCGAGTTTGTCCCCGAGCTCGGCGCGCTGATCGCCGAGCGGAGGCCGCGTGGGCGCGCCGACTCGCCGGTCTGGGCCGGGCATCTCCTCGACACCGACGCCGACGAACCGGTCCGGCCACGCTTCGAGACGGACCGTTACCGCTTTCTCGGACGCGGGCGAACCGTGAGGCAGCCCGCGTACCCGGCCCTGTCCTCGCATCGGGACGGGAGCGTCGGGCACGTGCTCGACCCGATCTTCTCGTTGTCCCATCGCGTGGTCGTTCCCCCAGGGGGAAACGTCACGCTCGACTTCTGGACGTTCGCCGCCGGAAGCCGTGAGGAACTCGTCCGCGTGATGGAGGCGCACCGCACCCGGTCGGCGTACGATCGCGTGGCGATGCTCGCCTGGACGCAGTCGCAGATGCAGATGCGGCATCTGGGCGTCAGCCCCGACGAAGCGGTGATGTTCCAGTCGCTTGCCGGCCACGTCCTCTACCCGCATCCCTCCCTCCAGCCGTCGGCGGACTTCGTGGCGCAGCACGCCGCGCCCCAATCGGCGCTATGGCCCCTGTCCATCTCGGGGGATCTGCCGATCGTGGTCATCCGGGTGGTGTCCGTGGACGATCTGCGCCTCGTTCGTCAGATGGTCAAGGCCTTCGAATTCTGGCGGGCCCATCGCTTTTCGGTGGACGTGGTCCTCCTCAACGAAGAGGCGACCTCGTACATCCAGGCGTTGGACCATGCCCTCACGACCGCCGCGGCGGGCATCCGTCCCCGCACGGGTGCACCCGACTCCATCGGGCGGGTCTTTGTGGTGCGCAGCGATCACCACCCCCAAGAGACGGTGGAGGCACTCCTCTCGGCCGCCTCGGTGGTCCTTTACGCGCAGCGCGGCGAACTCGGCGTGCAGATGCCGTCCGCGGTCGGCCGGACCCTGCGAAGTGCCGCGGACCGCGCGCCGGACCAGGCCCTCGGCCGTGCTCCCAGCCGTGCCGTCAGTCGCCTGGCCGGCGCTGTCGGGGGCGGCGGCGTCGCCGGCAGCGTGGTCGGCGATCCCGTCGAGAGCGCGGGCAGCGCTGCGCTCAGTGCCGAGCACAGTGCCGAATTGAGGGCCGCCGTCCCGGAGCCCCTGAGGCTCACCCCGGTCCCCCGGCGGCGACCGTCCGCCAAGCACAAGTACAGCCACCAAGGGCTTCAGCCGCTGCTCTACGACAACGGGTACGGCGGGTTCTCCACCGATGGCCGCGAATACGTCACCGTCATGGAGCCCGGCTGGCCCACCCCCGCGCCGTGGAGCAACATCGTCGCCAACGAAGAGTTCGGCTTCATCGCCAGCGCCGAGGGCAGTGGATCGGTCTGGTGGCGCAACAGCCGCGACAACCAGATCACCCCGTGGCACAACGACCCGATCGCCGCGCCGGTCTCGGAGGCGATCTACGTCCGCGAACACGACACCGGGCGGGTGAGCACACCGACAGCGGCGCCGATCGACGACGTGCGGCACATCGCGTGGCACGGGTTCGGCTATACGTCATACCTGGCCGAGACGCCGGAGCTGCGGATCGACCTGGTGCAGTTCGTGCCGGTCGTCGACGCGGTCAAAATCGGCTGGCTCAAGCTGACGAATGTCACCGACGAGACGAGGTCGGTCACCGTCACCTCGTACCACGACCTCGTCCTCGGCAACAACCGGCACGCGGCCGCTCGCCACCTGATCACCAAGGTGGACCCGGAGACGGGCGCGCTGTTCGTGCGCAACCCGTGGAGCACCCAGTTCAGCGACCAGGTGGTGTTCGTCGACCTGGGCGGGGCGCAGAGCTCATACACGGGCGATCGGGCCGAGTTCCTCGGCCCTCAGGGCACGCTCGCCGCGCCGGGGGCCGTCGTCTCGGGCGATGCCCTGTCGGGCCGGGTCGGGGCCGGGCTCGACCCGTGCGCCGCGCTGCAGCAGCGCGTCGAGATCCCGGCGGGCCAGATTCTGGACGTCCGGGTGCTGTTAGGTGCTGCCCCGACCGAGGAGGCCGCCCGCGAGCTGGTGCGTCGGTACCGCGACGCGCAGCCGCTGGACGTGCTCACCGAGGTGAAGGAGAGCTGGCGGAGCAGGCTGGACACCGTCCAGGTCGCGACGCCGGACGCGGCGTTCGACACGATGATGAACGGCTGGCTCCTCTACCAGACGATGTCGAGCCGCGTCTTGGCTCGGGCCGCGTACTACCAGGCCAGCGGCGCGTTCGGCTTCCGTGACCAGCTTCAGGACGGTATGAGCCTCGTGCTCGTGGAGCCCGGCGTGGCGCGTGCGCACCTGCTTCGCGCCGCCGGGAGGCAGTTCGTCGAGGGGGACGTGCAGCACTGGTGGCTGCCCGAAGACGGGTCGGGCATCCGCACCCGGATCAGCGACGACGTGGTGTGGCTCGCGTACGCCGCCGCGCGCTATATCCGCGTCACCGGCGACACCGGGGTGCTTGACGAGCGCGTGCCCTACCTCGAAGGAGATCTGCTGGCGGACGACCAGCACGAGTCGTACTTCACCCCGGGAGTGTCCTCGCAGGAGGACACCCTCTACACCCACTGCGCGACCGCCCTGCGCCACGCGTTCCGGTACGGCGTGCACGGGCTGCCGCTCATCGGGACCGGCGACTGGAACGACGGGATGAACCGGGTGGGCGAGCGCGGCCACGGAGAAAGCGTGTGGCTCGGGTGGTTCCTGCACCGGACGCTGAGCGACTTCCTGCCGTTGGTCCGGGCGAGACAGGACCAGGACTTCGAACGGGAATGTCTGGAGCAGCAGGATCGGCTCCTCGAGGCGTTGGAGCGCGACGGGTGGGACGGCCGCTGGTACCGGCGCGGATACTTCGACGACGGCACACCGCTCGGCTCGGCTTCCCGCACCGAATGCCGCATCGACGGCATCGCCCAGTGCTGGGCCGCGTTGTCCGGCGTCGCCGACCCCGACCGGGTCTCCTCCGCGATGGCGAGGGTCGAGGACCACTTGATCGACGCCGAGGGTGGTGTCGCGAAGCTCTTCACGCCCCCGTTCGAGGTGTCCGACCCGGATCCGGGTTACATCCGCTCGTACCCCCCGGGGGTCCGGGAGAACGGCGGCCAGTACACACACGCGGCCACCTGGTACGTCTTCGCGTACGCCGCGCTGGGGCGACAGGACAAGGCCGCGGAGATGTTCTCGCTGCTGAACCCGATCAATCACGCCCTGACAGGCAAGGCCGCCGATACCTACAGGGTGGAGCCTTATGTGCTCGCCGCCGATGTGTATGGCGAGAAGCCGTACGCCGGACGCGGCGGATGGACCTGGTACACGGGCTCCAGCGGATGGCTCTACCGGGCCGGCCTGGAGGCGATTCTCGGCCTGCGACGGGAGGCCGACCACCTGATCGTGCAGCCGTGCCTGCCGCCGGAGTGGTCCACGGCGAGCGCGCGGCTGGTCTACGGCAGCGCGACGTACGCGGTGGAGTTCCGGGCGAGCGAGGACTGGCCGCGCCGGGTCGCACACCTTGAGCTCGACGGGGCGGCGGTCGACGGCGACGCGGTGCCGTTGACCGACGACGGTGGGGAGCACCACGTGCTGGTGGTCCTCGAGCCGGTCGGCCCGGTCGGCCTGGACGGCCCGGTCTAGGCGGCGGCGTGGCCCTACAGTGTCGAACGTGACCCCGGTCGAGACGCAGGACGGCAAGACTCAGGACGGCAAGACTCAGGACGGCGAGACGGAGGAGTGCGACACGCAGGACGGCCCAACACAGGTCGGCGAGTCCGGTGGCCCGTACGCGGCTCACTGGGAAGCCGACGTCCTGTTGGCCGACGGAGAGTCGGCGCGTCTGCGGCCGCTTCAGCCCGAGGATGAAGAGGCCCTCCTCGCGTTCTGGGACCGGCTGTCCCCCGAGTCGCAGTACTACCGGTTCTTTGCCCCGCGTGCCGCGCTCAGCGAGTCCGACGTGCACCGCTTCGTGAACGCGGACCACCGGGACCGGATCGTGCTCGGTGCGTTCGTCCGAGCCGACCTGATCGCGATCGGCGAGTTCGGTCGGTCGGATCCGACCGACGCGGAGTTGGCTTTCGTCGTCGCAGACGCTTACCACGGCTACGGCGTGGGCGGCCTGCTCCTGGAGCATCTGGCGCAGATCGCCCGAGAGGTGGGGGTCACGCGGCTGATCGCCGAGGTGCTCGCAGAAAACCGCAAGATGCACACGACTCTGAAGGCGGCCGGCTACGAGCTGAACGCGAAGCTGTCGCACGGGTCGCTGCACTTCACGTTCCCGGTCGAGCCGACGAACGTGTCCCAAGCGGTCATGGCGGCGCGCGAGCACCGCGCGGAGGCGAACTCGATGCGCCGCATCTTCGAGGCGCGTTCGGTGGCGATCGTGGGCGGCAGCGCGCGGCAGGGCAGCGTCGGGAGGCGATTGCTGAGCAACGTGATCGCCGGCGAGTTCACGGGGCGCGTCTACGTGGTCAACCCCGGCCTCGACTCCGCGTTCGGCATGCCCTCCTACCCGTCTTTGCGCGACATCCCGGACCCGGTCGACCTGGCGGTCGTCGCCGTCCCGGCGGAGCGCGTCTGCGCGGTCGTGGAGGATTGCGCGGCCAAGGGCGTCCGGGCGGTGATCGTCGTGACGATGGGGTTCGCGGAGTCAGGACCGGAGGGGCGGCGCCGACAGACGGCGCTGGTGACGCAGTGCCGTGCCGCCGGCATCCGCCTGATCGGCCCCTGCGCCCTGGGCGTCGTCAACGCGGCGGGCAACTCGCTCAACGCCTCGATGGTCGACGTGCAACCGCGGCCCGGCAACATCGGGTTCTTCTGCCAGTCGGGCCCGCTGAGTCTGACGTCGCTGCGGATGATGGTCGACCGCGACCTGGGCGTGTCGAGTTTCGTCTCTGCCGGGAACCGGGCTGACGTCTCCGGCAACGACCTGCTCCAGTATTGGGAGCAGGACGAGCGGACCAGCGTGATCTTGTGCTACCTGGAGTCCTTGGGTAACTCGCACAAGTTCTCCCGGTTGGCGCGGCGCATCAGCGGCACCAAGCCGGTCGTCGCCATCACGTCCGGTCGGGGCAGCCACTCGACCCCGACGACGTCGGAAGAGGGCGGCGCGGACGTGTCTGCGGCGGTCACCGAGGCGATGCTGCGCCAGTCCGGCGTGATCCAGGTCGAGTACCTCGAACATCTCTTCGACGTGGCGCAGCTCCTGACCGAGCAGCCGCTGCCGCCGGGGAATCGCCTGGCGGTCGTCGGGGACTCCCGCGAGCTGACGATCATCGCGTCCGACATGGCGACCCAGGCGGGATTCGTCACGAAGACGTCCTGGCTGGGACTGGTGGGGTTGCCGGCGCATCGTTATGAGGAGCGGCTACGTGCCGCGATGGACGACGACGAGGTGGACGCGGTGCTCGCGGTGGTCGTCCCCGCCCCCGTCGAGACGAGCGAACAGATCGGGCTGGTCCGGGAGGCGATCGCCAGCGTGGGCGACCACCCGACCAAGCCGCTCCTGGCGGTGATCCCGCAGGCCAAGAGCGACCCACGTCCGCCGCGAGTCCTCGACGCACCCAGGGCGTTGCCGGTGTACTGGAGCCCGGAACGCGCCGTGCAGGCGCTGCGCAAGGCGTGGGATTACGCGCAATGGCGGGCTCAGGCGACATCCGTCGTGCCGATCCTTCCCAATGTCGCACCCGAGGATGCCGAGGCGTTCCTCGACGATCTGCTCAGCGCGACCCCGGCGGGGCGAGCGCTCACCGACGGCGAGGTCACGCTCCTTCTCGGCCATTACGGCATCCCCCTGCTGCCCTCCCGCGAGGTCGACAGTCTCGACGCGGCGGTCGACGCGGCGGCCGCGTTCGGCCGCGACGCCGTCCTCAAAGTGACGAACGCGGGGGTCGGCGAGCCGGCCGACCAACGCGTGTGGAGCCAGATCCGCGACGCGAACGAGATGGCGGTGGCCTGGCGGCAGCTCGGCCAGACGTTCGGCGACCCGAGGGCGGCGGGCATCGTCGTGCAGGCGATGGGCGGATCGGGCCGACACATGCGGGTGACGGGCGTCGAGGACCGCAGCCTCGGCCCGGTGGTGTCCTGTCGGTTCAACGGTGAGGCGGCCGAGATCCTTCACGACGTGAGCTACCGGCTGCCGCCGCTGACCCGCTCGGACGCCGCCGCGATGATCCGCGAGTTGCAGCTGGCCCCCCTGCTGCTGGGCGACGCTGATCGGCCGAGTACTGATCTGTCTGCGTTGGAAAACCTCATCAGCAGGGTCGCCCAGCTCAAGCAGGATCAACCGGACGTCGAGCGCCTCCGACTCGACGTTCTCGCGCATGCCGAAGGTTTGTCGGTGGTGGGCGCGCGGGTGCACGTACGACGTTCGGAGCCGCGCTTCGATCTGTACTCCCGGCGCCTCAGCGCGCCTCCTGACGGCATGTGACCCGAGGACACCGATGAGCGCGCAGTCGTATCCCTCGCATCCCGCGTATCCCGCGCACTGGGAGGCGGACGTCCTCCTCGCCGATGGACAGTCAGCGCGCCTGCGTCCGTTGACGCGACCCGACGAAGCGGCGCTCGTCGCCTTCTGGGGGCGGCTCACGCCGCAGTCGCAGTATTTCCGGTTCTTCTCCCCGCATTCCAAGATCACCTCCGCCGACAAGGATCGGTTCTTGGACGCCGACCATCGTCGTCGCGTGGTCCTAGGGATGTTCATCGGAGAGAAGCTGATCGCCATCGGTGACTTCACCCGGACGGCTCCGTCCAACGCGGAACTGGCGTTCGTCGTGGAGGACCCTTACCACGGCTTCGGCGTTGGTGGTCTCCTCCTAGAGCACCTGGCGCAGAGCGCGCGGGAGCTCGGCGTCGGGATGTTGACCGCCGACGTGCTGGCGGAGAACCGCAAGATGCTCGCGTCGATGCGGGCGGCGGGGTACCTCACGTCGACGAGCCTGGCCGACGGGATACTCCACTTCACGTTCCCGGTCGAGTCGACCCAGGTGTCGCAGGCGGTGATGGCGGCCCGGGAGCATCGGGCCGAGGCGAATTCGATGCTGCGGATCTTCGCCGCGGAATCCGTCGCGGTGGTGGGCGGGAGCGCCCGGCCCGCAAGTGTCGGGCGGCGTCTGCTGCGCAACGTGATCACCGCGGAGTTCACCGGTCGCGTGTACGTGGTGAACCCGGCTATCCGCGCGGCGTTCGGCATGCCCTCGTACCCGTCCCTGCTCGACATCCCGGACCCGGTCGACCTGGCCGTCATCGCGGTGCCTGCCGAGCAGGTCCCCGCGGTGGTCGATGACTGCGCCACCCAGGGCGTACACGCCGTGCTCGTGGTGTCCATCGGGTACACGGAGGCGGGGGAGGAGGGCCGGCGGCGGGGAGCGGCCCTGGTGGCGCAGTGCCGCGCGGCAGGCATCCGCCTCATCGGTCCGTGCGCGCTCGGTCTCATGAACGTGGCGGGCACCCGCCTGGACGCTTCCCTGTGCGACGTCCGTCCGAAGCGTGGCACGGTCGGGTTCTTCTGCCAGTCGGGCCCGCTCAGCCTGACATCGCTGCGGATGATGGTCGACCGGGGCATCGGCGTGAGCAGCTTCGTGTCAGCGGGGGACCGCGCCGACGTCTCCGGCAACGATCTGCTGCAGTACTGGGAGCAGGACGAGCAGACCGAGGTGATCCTGTGCTACCTGGAGTCCTTGGGCAACTCGCACAAGTTCTCCCGGGTGGCCCGGCGCATCGGCCCACACAAGCCCGTCATCGTCATGACCACCGGGCGCCCCGGTGGGGACGCTTCGCGCGCGGGACGGCTGCTGCCCGACACCACCGGTCGGCCGGCCCCGGCGCCCGTCATCGACGCGATGTTCCGGCAGGCGGGTGTGATCCAGGTGGAGGACATCGAATACCTGTTTGATACCGGGCTCCTCCTGGCGAACCAACCCCTGCCTGCGGGCAACCGACTCGCCGTCGTCGGCGATACCCCGGGGCTGACCACGATCGCCTCCGACCTCGCGACGCAGTCGGGTTTCCTCACGCGCGCCACGTGGCCCGGTCTCGCGCGGCTCTCGGCCACGTCGTACGAGCAGATGCTGCGCGCCGCCATGGACGATGACACGGTCGACGCCGTGCTCGCGGTCTTCGTGCCAGCCCCCCTCGACACGACGTTGCAGATCGGCGAGATCCGCGCCGCCATCGCTGCGGTGGGCAGCACGGCGAGCAAGCCGCTGCTGGCCGTCGTCCCCGGGGTCGCGGGCGATCCGAACCTGGTCACGAACCCCGAGGGGTGGCCCGCCGCCTCGGTCCCGCTCTACCGCAACCCGGAGCGGGCGGTGAGCGCGCTGACCAAGGCGTACGAGTACGCGCGGTGGCGCGCCACCGCGGACTCTCCCGTGCCGCTCCTCGCCGATGTCCTGCCCGACGACGCCACCATCCTGCTCAACCGGATCCTCGCCGAGTCACCCGAGGGGCGGACGCTCACGGACGAGGAGGTCACCGAGCTGCTCGCGTACTACGGCATCGCGATGCTCCCCTCCCGGGCCGCGGAGACGCTCGACGCGGCGGTGGCCGCTGCGGTGGCGCTCGGCGGGGACGTCGTGCTCAAAGCGACGCACGCCCGGGTCGGCGGTCCGGCGGTCCAGCGGGTGTGGGGCCAGATCCGGGACGCCAACGAGATGGCGGTGGCGTGGCGGCAGCTCGGTCAGGTGTTCGGCGACCCGTGCTCTGCGGGGGCCGTCGTGCAGCGGATGGGCGGACCCGGTCGGCGCCTGTGGATCTCGGCGACCGAGCACCGGAGCCTGGGGCCGGTGGTGTCCTGCCGGATCGCGGGCATCGCCTCACAGATCCTGCAGGACGTCAGCTACCGGATGCCACCGCTGACGCGCGCCGACGTCGCCGCGATGTTGCGGGAGCTCCGGCTGGCCCCTCTGCTGTTCGGCGGTGATGACCTCCTCGGCGGCGAGGACCTGCCCCCCGCGGATGCGCCGGCCGTGGAGGACCTGATCAGTCGCATCGCGCAGCTCGCGCAGAACCAGCCCGACATCGCGCGGCTGGACCTCGACGTCCACGCGCAGGACTCCGGGGTGTCGGTGGCCGGCGCCCGCGCGAAGCTGCGCCGGCCGGAGCCGCGGTACGACCTGTGCGCGCGGCGCCTCAGCGCTCCGCCGGACGGCCTGTGACGCGGACGGCCCGTGACGAGTACGGCCTGTGACGAGTACGGCCTGTGACGCGTCAGGTACCGTGCTCAACGCACCGGATGACTCGTCACTCCCTGCAGGGTTTGGCCGCGATACTCGCCGACGACGACCCGTACGTCGTCTCCTTCGTCATCGGGCGGACACCAGAACGTTCTCGACCACACCGCCGGGGTTCGGGAAGCATCAGCACAACGGCGACGAAAGTAGGGGCGCGACGATGGCTCAGGATCGCGACGAGGAGCAGAGCTCGTACGTGAGCGACGGCGAGGCGTTTGAACGGGACACGAACTACATCACGACGCGGGTGACCATGGATGGCGCCGACGGCTTCCCGGTCGAGCGGGGCCGCTACCGGCTGGTTGTCGCCCGCGCGTGCCCGTGGGCGAACCGGGCCATGATCGCCCGCCGTCTCTACGGGCTGGAGGACGTCATCTCCTTGGGGATGTGCGGGCCGACCCATGACGCGCGCAGCTGGACCTTCGATCTCGACCCGGACGGCCTCGACCCTGTGCTGGGAATCCACTACCTCCGGGACGCGTACGACGCGCGCGATCCCGGCTATCCGCGCGGCGTCACCGTCCCCGCCCTCGTCGACACCACGACCGGCGCGCTCGCCACGAACGACTTCGCGCAGATGACGCTCGACTTCGGGTCACAGTGGCGTGCGTACCACCGGCCGGGAGCCCCCGACCTCACCCCGCAGGCATTACGCCCCGAGATGGACGAGTGGATGGAGTTCGTGCTCCGCGACGTCAACAACGGGGTGTACCGGTGCGGGTTCGCCGGGTCTCAGCACAGCTACGAGGAGGCGTACGACGAGCTGTGGGCCGCCCTCGACGTTCTGGAGGAGAGGCTCTCGACCCGCCGCTACCTCATGGGCCCGTCGATCACCGAGGCCGACGTCCGGCTCTTCCCGACGTTGATCCGCTTCGACGCCGTCTATCACGGGCACTTCAAGTGCAACCGGCAGACGCTGGCGTCGTTGCCCCACCTGTCGGGGTACACGCGGGA
>CAJDVG010000041.1_pt1 | contig 15413 bp, 9 predicted proteins | sample 7391321 | NCBI WGS metagenome assembly CAJDVG01 (sample SAMEA7055706, study PRJEB34461) | soil metagenome | biome: terrestrial ecosystem; feature: Peninsula; material: soil | place: Antarctica | collected 2016
GGATCCATGAGCCCGATGACGTGCCGCATGATGCCGCCCTTGCCGGACGTGTCCATGCCCTGCACGAGGAGCAGCACGCTGCGTCCGCCCTCGCTCCTGCCCTTGGCCTCGGCGAATAGGCGTTCCTGCAGCTCGGCGACCTCACCAGCGCTTCGGGCCATGACTTTTTTGGCGTCGTCCTTGCTTCCCTCGAAGCCGGGCGTGGAGCCGGGTTCGACGTCGGCCAGCTCGAACCCCGGTCGAACGCGCAGCGCGGTGCGGATCGTGTCGCTCAGCTCCTCATGGCCCGGGGCGTGGTCCTTGCCGCGCTTCTTGCTGTGATTCTTTTCGTCGTTCTTGCTGTCGTTCTTGCCGTCCTTCTTCTTGGCCATGGGGCATCTTTGCATTGCGCGTTCGAGGTCACAGGTCGAGGGCACAGACCAAGGGCACGGATCGAGGGCCGATGATCCGTCGTCGTCCTCTGGGCGGCCGCGTTCCTTTCGAATGCAGCTCGCCGGTCGATCCCGCGCGGCGTTCTTCCCGTCATCGCGTCGGGTCCGCTCGGTCCGTCGCGGGACTCACTCCACCGGTTGCCCGAGAACGCTCGGCGGGCCCTCCGTGCACAGAAACTCACGGACGACCCGGTCCCACCGTTCGGGCTCGGTGTTCCATTCTTGCGTGTGGCGAGCGGTCTTCCACGGTTCGAAAAGGACCAGGTCCGGGCGGGCCGTCGCGAGGGCGATCGACGGGCCGACCGGCACGAACTCGTCGTGGATCGCGGCGGGGACGTGACCGAGCACTACGTGATGACGAATCACATCGGCCCAGTCGACGACCGGGGCGTCCAACACGATGTGCCGCACCGCGTCGGCATACCGTGAGCGCGCGGCGGCCTGCAGCACCATCGCCCCGCCCATGGACCAGCCGACCATGTCGAGTGATTCCGCACCGGCGGCCAGCGCGTGGGCCAACGCTGCGTCCACGTCGCGCCACTCGGACAGGCCGAAGCCGTAGCGTCCGTCCGGGCTCGCCGGCGCACCGACGTCATTGCGGTAGGTGATGACGAGGCTGGTGAGCCCCAGTTCGTACGCGACCGGCACGGCCCGCAGGCACTCGTGGCGCTGCGCCCCGCGTCCGTGCACCATAACGGCCCATCGGTTCTGACCGGCGAGACGGCCGGCCGGGTCACCTCGTACCAGCCACGCGGGGGCTTCGCCGAGTTCGCTGGCGTAAGTGACGTCTTCGTACGGCAGGCCGAGCGACACGTCGGGAGGACTGCCGTAGTGATAGATGTTCCAGCGAGCTCGGCCGAGGCGCAATTCACCCGCGTCGGCGGGAATCAGGCGGCGGCGTACCCGTCCCGCAGCCGGGTCGACGGCAAGAACGTCGCCGACGCGCGCATGCCGCTTTCCCCCGTCGAGCCACAGTCCGTAGCGCCCGTGCGCGATGGTCTCATCGGTCAGGGTCAGCTCGACGGCGTCAGGTCCGAGGGCGAGCACGTCGACGTCGTCGGGGCGTTCGGCCATGCTCGTGAGTCGGCGCAGAACGTACGAGGCGGCACCGACGCTCCCCGCCGCCAGACCTGCCGTCAGGCCCGCCGCCAGACCTGCGGTCAGCACCGCAGCTGCCGCGGTCCCCTGTGCCGCCGGCCACGCGGCGCGTCCTGCCCGTCCGCTGCTCACTGCGCCATCGTCCCAGGCACGCCACAATGACCGCCATGGACCTCCCGATCCCCCTGCCGATCGTCCCGATGCTCGCCAAGGCGGTCGCTTCCGTGCCGTCGCCGGGCAGCACTCCGGACGGGATGGCGTACGAGCCGAAGTGGGACGGCTTCCGCTGCCTGGTGTTGCGCGACGGGGACGAGATCGAGCTGGCGAGCCGAGGGGCGAAGCCGCTGACCCGCTATTTCCCGGAGCTGGTCGAAGCCGTCCGCACGATGCTGCCGGCCCGCTGCGCCCTCGACGGCGAGGTGGTGGTCCGCACCGGGCCTCCCGGTGAGCAGCGCCTGAGCTGGGAGGCGATCAGCGCTCGCATCCACCCCGCGGCTTCGCGGATCGAGCGACTCGCGCGTGAGACGCCGGCCGAATTCGTCGCCTTCGACCTGCTGGCTGAGGGCGACGATTCCCTGCTGGACGTCCCCTTCGAGCAGCGCCGCCGACGATTGGAGACGCTCGCCGCCGGCTGGCCGACGGCCGGAGGGCTCCATCTCACGCGGCTCACGCGCGACCCGGCGGTGGCGGCGGCCTGGTTCGAGCGCTTCGAAGGGGCGGGGCTGGACGGGGTGGTCGCCAAGCCGTTGGGGGCCCTCTACCAGCCCGGCAAACGCGTGATGCTCAAGGTGAAGCACAAGCGCACCGCCGAGGCCGTCGTGGTGGGCTACCGCGTGCACACGTCGGGGGCCGGCGTGGGATCGCTCCTGCTCGGCCTGTACGACGCTGACGGTGTCCTGCGCAACGTCGGCGGCATCGGGGCGTTCTCGGCGTCTCGTCGCCGTGAACTCGTCGACGAACTCGACTCACTCGTGGTCCGCGACGTGGACGGCCAGGTCGCGTACGCCGCGACCGACCGTTCTCGGTTCAGTTCGTCGAAAGACGTCAGGTTCGTCCCGCTACGCCCCGAACGGGTGGTCGAGGTGGCGTTCGACCAGCTGGAGGGCGCCAGGTTCCGGCACGCCGTGACGTTCCTGCGCTGGCGCCCCGACCGCGATCCCCGATCGTGCACGCTGGACCAGATCGAGCGCGCCTCCGCGTACGACCTGTCCGAGGTGCTCGCCCAACGCTGACTACAGCCCCGCCGACCTGGCGCCGGCGGCGTCGAATCAGTGCTCCGCCTCGAACCAGCTACGGCCCACGCCGACGTTGACCTCCAGCGGCACGTCCAGGGCCACGGCTGACCCCATCTCGTGTCGCACGAGCGCCTCGAGCGCGTCACGCTCCCCCGGCGCCACCTCCAGCACCAGCTCATCGTGCACCTGGAGCAGCGCCCGCGACGCCAACCCCTGCTCGCGCAGCGCCCGATCGACCCGGAGCATCGCCACTTTCATCACGTCTGCCGCCGAACCCTGGATGGGGGCGTTCAGCGCCATCCGCTCGGCCATGTCGCGACGCTGCCGGTTGCTCGACGTGAGATCCGGCAGGTAACGACGACGGCCCAGCATGGTCTCCGTGTACCCCTGGCGTCGAGCCACGTCCACGACCTTCCGCAGGTAGTCGCGCACCCCCCCGAAACGGGCAAAGTAGGCCTCCATCAGCTCGTTCGCTTCCGGGGTGGAGATCCCCAGCTGCCGGGACAGGCCGAACGCCGACAGCCCGTACGCCAACCCGTACGACATCGCCTTCACCTTGCCCCGCATCGCCGGCGTGATGTCCTCCGGCGCGACGTCGAACACCCGCGCGCCCACGAACCGGTGCAGGTCCTCTCCCTCGCGGTAGGCGTTGATCAGCCCCTCATCTCCCGACAGGTGCGCCATGATCCGCATCTCGATCTGGCTGTAGTCGGCCGACATCAACGATTCGAAAGGACGGCCCTCCGACGCCCCGACCACGAAGGCGCCCCGGATCCGACGGCCCTCCTCGGTGCGGATCGGGATGTTCTGCAGGTTCGGGTCCGTCGACGACAGTCGCCCGGTCGCGGCGATATTCTGCACGTACGTGGTGTGGATCCGCCCGTCGTCGGCAATCGACTTCAGCAGACCCTCGACCGTGACGCGCAGCCGGGCCGCGTCCCGATGCCGCAGCAGCGCTTCGAGGAACGGGTGTTCCGTCTTCTCGTAAAGATCCGCGAGAGCCTCCGCGTCCGTCGTCCAGCCGGTCTTGGTGCGCTTCGTCTTCGGCATCCCCAGGGTGTCGAACAGGATCACCTGCAGTTGTTTCGGCGAGCCGAGGTTGACGCTTTGGTCGTCGATCGCGGCGTAGGCATCGTCTTGGGCCTGCGCGAGCTTGCCGTGGAAGTCCCCCTCCAGCTCAAGCAACGCATCCCGGTCCACCGCGATCCCCAGACGCTCCATCGTGGCCAGCACCGCCACGAGAGGCACCTCGACGTCCGCCAGCAACGCCGTTCCCCCGGACGCGGCCAGCTCCACATCGAGCGCCTCGGACAGCTCGAGGACCCCGGCCGCCCGCGCCATCCATGAACGCGCCTCCGCGTCATCGTCGGCCTCGAAGTCCAGGACCCCCTGAGCGCCACCGCCGACGGGGCCCAGCTCCAGGCGCAGGTAGCGCAGGACGAGGTCGGACAGGTCGTAGGAGCGCTGGTCGGGCCGGACCAAGTAGGCGGCCAGCGCCGTGTCGCTGGCCAGGGCGGCCACGTCGTACCCGCGTGCGGTCAGCGCCTGGAACGGCCCCTTGGCGTCGTGCAGCGCCTTGGGCCGGTCCTGGTCGGACAGCCACGCGGCGATGGCTTCATCGTCGTCGGATGTCACACCCATCAGATCCACGTACGCTGCCGCGCCGTCGACGGCCAACGCGATCCCTCTCGCGTCACCGGTCCCTCGCGCCCACGACCCCACGACGTGCGCACCGACCCGCGTCCCCGCCACCACGTGCTCGGCCAGCCACGCTCTCACGAGCCCTGGCCCGAGCACCTGCCCCGCGACCTCGACGGACTGTCCTGCCTCGGGTTCCACCGTGCCGAGCGTCGAAAAGAGTCGGTCACGAAGCACGGTGAACTCCAGCGCGTCGAACACCCGGTGCACCGCATCTCGGTCCCAGTCCGCCCGCGCCAGCTCATCTACGCCGAGCGGCAGGACGACGTCGCGGACCAGCTGGTTGAGTCTGCGGTTGCGCAACACCTGATCCAGATGGTCGCGCAGGCTCTGCCCCGCCTTTCCCTTAACCTCATCCACTCGGGCCACGATGCCCGTGAGGTCACCGAAGGCCCCCAGCCACTTGGCCGCCGTCTTCGGGCCCACTCCGGGTACGCCCGGCAAGTTGTCGGAGGACTCCCCAACCAGGGCTGCCAGATCGGGGTAACGCTGCGGGCTCACCCCGTACCGCGACTCCACCGCGTCGGGGGTCATCCGCGCGAGCTCCGAGACCCCCTTGAGGGGGTACAGAACCGTCGTCTTCACGTCCACCAGTTGCATGGCGTCGCGATCGCCGGACACGATGAGGACCTCATCGAGACCCACGGCCGCCGCCTGCGTGGCGAGCGTCGCGATGACGTCGTCTGCCTCGAACCCTGCCACCGACAGGTGTCGGATCCCGAGCGCGTCGAGCACCTCCTTGATGAGCGCGACCTGACCGCGGAACTCCTCCGGGGTGGCCGACCGCCCCGCCTTGTAGTCCGCGTACTCCTCCAGCCGGAACGTCTGGCGCGACTCGTCGAACGCGACCCCGAGATGGGTCGGCTCCTCGTCGCGCAATAGGTTGATCAGCATCGACGTGAACCCGAACACTGCGTTCGTGGTCTGTCCGCTCGCCGTCGAGAAGTTGGCGGCCGGCAGCGCGAAGAACGCCCGGTAGGCCAGCGAGTGCCCGTCGAGAAGGAGAAGTCGGCTCACAGGTGGCAGCCTAGGCCCCACCACCGTCAGCGCCCCCCGTCACCGACGCGCGCGGGCCCCGCGGCGAGGAGCCGGATGCGCGCGACGACAACGCACGAGACGAGGAGATCGACGTGAGCGAGCAGGACTCGACGGCCGCCCCCGACCTGGCGGCTCTCGCCGCCTCGCACGGGGTCCCGGAGCTGCCAGGCGCGGTGTTGCCGCGCCCGCAGACCCTGAACGGGCGGATGGGCATCGAGGTGACTCAGGCCACCGCCGAGCGCGTCGTCGCGACGATGCCGGTTGAGCCGAATCGCCAGCCGTACGGATTGCTCCATGGCGGCGCCAGCGCGGTGCTCGCCGAAACCGTTGGCTCGATCGCCTCGGCCCTGCACGCGAACACCCTCGGCCTCGCCGCGGTCGGCATCGAACTCAACTGCACCCACCACCGCTCCGCGCGATCCGGCACCGTCACCGGCGCGGCGACGCCGTTGCACCGCGGCGGAAGCGTCGCGACCTACGCGATCGAGATCGTCGACGACGCTGGGCGTCTCGTGTGCACGTCCCGCCTCACCTGCATGCTCATCGCGCCACCCACCTCTCGCCGCGGTGACGCCACGTCGTGACGGGTGCGTTTCCCGGGATCGGCACGGTCATCAACGCGGCCGCGATCGTCGCGGGTGCCGGCATCGGGATGCTGGTCGGGCACCGGCTGCCCGATCGGACCAGAAGCCTGGTCACCGACGCCCTCGGACTGGTCACCCTGCTGATCGGGGCGTTGTCCGCGGCCGACGTCACCTCGCAGGACCTGGCCGACGCCGCCGGCTCCGGAGGAGGTGTGCTCATCGTGCTCGGTAGCCTGCTCATCGGCGGGATCGCGGGGTCGCTCCTGAGGACCGAGCAGCACCTGGAAGCGCTCGGCAATGCGGCGGTGCGGTGGGCGGCGCGTCGACGCGGGGCCTCGCACAGCAACGACGACGAAGCCGCGCAGGCCGACCGGTTCACCCAGGGCTGGCTGACCGCAACGCTGCTGTTCTGCGTCGGGCCGCTCACCATCCTCGGCACGCTGGACGACGGGCTGGGCCGCGGCATCGACAAGCTGGCCGTCAAGTCGACGCTCGACGGGTTCGCCTCGATCGCGTTCGGGGCAACCTTCGGGTACGGGGTGTTGGCGGCCGCCGCCTCCGTGCTGGTCGTCCAAGGGGTTCTCACCCTGCTCGGGGTCGCGCTCGGGGCGGTCATGAACGCCGCTCAGATCGCGGCGCTGACCGCGACCGGTGGGCTCGTCCTGGTCGGAATCGGGATGCGGCTTCTGCGGATTCGCGACATACCGGTCGGCGACCTCCTGCCGGCGCTCGTCGTCGCCCCGCTCCTTACCGCGCTCGTGACCGCCTTGCGGTGAGGACCTGGCACAGACCCGTACCCACGCGCCGGCTCCCTAGCGTGTTTTCTTGGGCGGCTTGCCGCTCGGCAGGCCGTCGACCACCAGCTGCGCGACGTCACGCATGCCGAGGCGACGGTCCATGGCGGTCTTTTGGATCCAGCGGAACGCCTCCGACTCGCTGAGGCTCAGCTGCTCCATGAGCACGCCCTTGGCGCGGTCCACCGCTTTGCGGGTCTCCAGCCGCTCCCCGAGATCAGCGATCTCCGCCTCGAGGGCGTGCATCTCGACCCAGCGTGAGCGCGCGATGTCGACGGCCGGGCGCAGATCGTCGAGGGTGAACGGTTTCACGACGTAGGCCATGACGCCCGCGTCGCGTGCGCGCTCGACCAGCTCGCGGTCGCTGAAGGCCGTCAGCATCACGCAGGGAGCCAAGCCCTCCCTGGCGATCACGTCGGCCGCGGAGATCCCGTCCAGGACCGGCATCTTCACGTCCAGGATCACCACGTCGGGGCGATGCTCGCGCGCGAGGGCCACGGCCTGTTCGCCGTCCCCCGCCTGTCCCACGACCTCGTAGCCACCGTCGACCAACATCTCCGCCAGGTCGAGCCGGATCAGAGCCTCGTCCTCGGCGACCAGCACCCGTAGGGCCTGCCCCGTCGCCGTCGCCGTGTCCGAAGCGCTCGACTCGGTGGGGCCCGTGGAGTCCGCCGCGGTTGGGGGCGGCACCGGAACCGGTACGGTCTGATTCTCTGTCACGACGACAACCCTACCCTCGTGCGTACTATTTCACGCGGCTGCCGAGACTTTCGCCCACGCATCCTCAGATCTCCACAAGCCACACACACTTCTTGCTCATCGTATGCGGGACCACCTATGAAACAACGAGATTCGAGCTGTGCCGGGAGCGGGACTTGAACCCGCACGACCTTGCGGCCAGAGCATTTTGAGTGCCCCGTGTCTGCCTTTCCACCACCCCGGCGACGCGACCACGAGCGACGATGACGCGAGCGCGCGCCCACTCTACGCTCCTCGTGACGCGCGGTGTCCCAACCACCGGTGACGCGCCCTCCGAGCGCAGGCCTGTCACGCGTCAGAGCTCCCCACGACGTGGACCCGCAGCGAGTTCGTTTTGCCGCTGATCCCGTACGGGCGACCCGCCACCACCACCAGCACGTCCTGATCCGCGACGAGTCCCTCCGCGATCAAGGCTTGGTCGACCGCTTCCACCATCGTCGACATGTGCTGGAACGGCCTCGTCACGAACGACCGAATTCCCCAGGTCACCGTGAGCCGTCGCGCCGTCAGGGGCTCGTTCGTGAAGGCGAGCATCGGCATCGCCGAGCGGATGCGCGACACTCTGCGGGCCGAGTCGCCAGAGGACGTGAACACCACGAGGTACTTCGCGTTCAACGCCGCAGCGATCCCCGCGGCAGCGGCGGTCACGGCCCCGCTGACGGTGTGCGGGCTGGACCCCAGCGGGGGGATCCGAGCCAGCGCGTGCTTCTCAGTGTTCTCGATGATGCGCGCCATGGTCTCGACGGCTTGGATCGGCCAGGCGCCCACGCTGGTCTCTCCCGAGAGCATGAGGGCGTCGGTGCCGTCGAGCACCGCGTTGGCGCAATCGGACGCCTCGGCGCGGGTCGGTCGGCTGTTGTCCATCATCGACTCCAGCATCTGGGTGGCGACGATGACGGGCTTGGCGAGCCGCCGGGCGATCTCGATGGCCCGCTTCTGCACGAGCGGAACCTCCTCCAGCGGCATCTCCACGCCGAGGTCGCCTCGGGCGACCATGATTCCGTCGAACGCCCGCAGAATGCCGGGCAGATTCAGCACCGCCTGAGGCTTTTCGATCTTTGCCAGGACGGGTCGGCGGATCCCGACGTCCTCCATGATCTCGTGACAGCGAATCACGTCCGACGGGTCGCGGACGAAGGACAAAGCGATCCAGTCAGCCCCGGCGCGAAGGGCCCAAGCAAGATCCTCCTCGTCCTTCTCCGACAGGGCCGGCACGCTGACCTGGACACCGGGCAGGTTGATGCCCTTGTTATTCGAGACCGTGCCGCCCTCGATCACTTCAGTGACCACGTCGGTCGCGGTCACCTCGACGGCCCGCAGCGCGATCTTGCCGTCGTCGATGAGCAGCCGGTCGCCCGGCGTCACGTCGCCGGGCAGCCCCATGAACGTCGTCGATACGCGCTCCTTGTCGCCGTCGATGTCGTCGGTGGTGATGGTGAACCGGTCGCCCACGTTCAGCAGCACCGGCCCGCCCGAGAAACGGCCGGTCCGGATCTTCGGACCCTGCAGGTCGACGAGAACACCGACCTCGCGCCCCACGGCCGAAGCGGCGTCCCGAACGCACTTGATGTCTCGCTCGGCATCCTCGATGCTCCCGTGCGAGCGGTTGATCCGCGCGACGTCCATGCCCGCCTCGACGAGCGCGAGCAGACGCTCCGGGTCGTTCGTGGCAGGGCCGATGGTGCAGACGATCTTGGCACGACGCATGTCATCCAGTCTATGAGCGTGAAATGACCACTCCGACAAGGTGTTTGACCACCCGCAGGACGGACATCGGAACACCCGGCCGCGACGAGGTGCGGGGTGCCGGTCGCTTTCCGTCGCCTCCGCCCCGCCAGGACGTTTGCGCCCTAGACCGCGAGCGGGCGTTCGGTGGGGCCGATCGGGCGGTGCAACGTGGAAGAGCCGGACAGCCACTCGTCGACACCGCGGGCGGCGGAGCGGCCCTCAGCGATCGCCCACACGATGAGCGACTGGCCCCGGCCGCAGTCCCCGGCCACGAACACGCCCGGCACGCTGGACATGAAGGCGTCGTCGCGGGCGACGTTGCCACGCCCGTCCAGCTCCACACCCAACTGCGCCAGCAGACCCTCTGGTTCCGGGCCCGTGAAACCCATCGCCAGCAGCACGAGCTGAGCCGGGATCACCCGCTCAGTGCCCTCGACCGCCTCGAGGCGCCCGTCCGTGAACGTCACCTCGACGATCCGCACGCCGGACAGACGGCCCTGCTCGTCGCCGACGAACTCCCGCGCGCTCGCGGAGAACAGTCGCTGCCCGCCCTCCTCGTGGGCGCCCGCGACGCGGAAGATCATCGGATACGTCGGCCATGGCTGAGCCTCCGGCCGTTGCGCCGGTGGAAGAGGAAGGATCTCCAGCGAGGTCACCGACGCGGCGCCCTGACGGTGGGCCGTGCCGAGGCAGTCGGCACCGGTGTCGCCGCCGCCGATCACGACCACGTCCTTGCCGGTCGCGACGATCTGTTCCTCGACCTCCTGGCCGAGGGCCACCCGGTTGGCCTGCGGGAGGTACGTCATCGCCTGCACGATCCCGTCGAGCTCGCGCCCCGGTGCCGACAGGTCACGCGGCACCGTGGATCCGGTGGCCAGCACGATCGCGTCGAAGCGTCGACGCAAGTCGGTTCCCGGGATGTCGACGCCCACGTTCACTCCGGAGCGGAACCGGGTTCCCTCCGCCCGCATCTGCGCGAGGCGCCGGTCCACGATGTGCTTCTCCATCTTGAACTCGGGGATCCCGTACCGCAGCAGACCGCCCGGCTTATCGGCGCGCTCGTACACCGCGACGGTGTGCCCGACCCGCGTCAGCTGTTGTGCGGCCGCCAGCCCGGCAGGACCCGACCCGATCACGGCCACCGTCCGTCCCGTGAGCCGCTCGATCTGCTGCGGCATGACCCGACCGTCGTCGAAGGCCCGCTCGATCGTGGTCACCTCGACCTGCTTGATCGTCACCGCCGGCTGGTTGATGCCGAGCACGCAGGATGTCTCGCACGGGGCCGGGCACAGGCGCCCCGTGAAATCCGGGAAGTTGTTCGTCGCGTGGAGGCGCTCGATGGCGTCGGCCCAGCGTCCCTGGTACGCCAAGTCGTTCCACTCCGGAATGAGATTGCCGAGCGGGCAGCCGCTATGGCAGAACGGGATGCCGCAATCCATGCACCGACTGGCCTGCTCGCGCAGATCCTCCTCGGGCTGAGGCTCATAGATCTCCCGCCAATCGCGCAGCCGGAGGGGCACGGGGCGCCGCGCCGGTAGGGACCGATCGCGGTGCGTGAGGAAGCCTTGGGGATCAGCCACGGGACGCCTCCATGATCTGCTCCCACACCTGGGAGCCGTCGAGATCCAAACCCTGAGCCTGCGCGGCGGCACGAACGTCGAGGACCCGCTGGTACGCGCGGGGCAGGACGAGCGAGAACCGCTCACGGGTGGCCGGCCAGTCGTCGAGCACGGCACCCGCGACGGCCGATCCGGTCACCTCGGCGTGCCGCCGCAGCAGCGCCTGTACCTGCGACGCGTCGGCGTCGCGCAACGGCAGCACGTCGACGAGCTCCCGGTTGACCCGCGTCGGGATCAGGTCCAGGACGTACGCGAGCCCCCCTGACATGCCGGCCCCGAAGTTGCGACCCGTCGGGCCCAGCACCAGGACCGTGCCTCCGGTCATGTATTCGCACCCGTGATCCCCGAGCCCCTCCACGACCGCGACGGCGCCGGAGTTGCGGACGCAGAACCGCTCGCCCGCCAGGCCACGCAGGAAGATCTCACCGGACGTAGCCCCGTATCCGACCACGTTGCCCGCGATCACGTTGCGCTCCGCGGGCCACGTGGCCTCCCGCGGGGGACGCACCGCGATGCGTCCCCCGGACAGGCCCTTGCCGACGTAATCGTTCGCCTCGCCGAAGAGGCGCAGCGTGACACCCGCGGGCACGAACGCGCCGAACGACTGACCGGCCTCGCCGATGAGCTCGACCTCGATCGTGTCGTCCGGAAGCCCGTCGTGGTGTGCCTTCGTGACCTCGTGGCCGAGCATGGTGCCCACCGTGCGGTTGACGTTACGAATCCGCGCCGAGATGCGGACCTTCTCACCGCGCTCGAGAGCCGGCGCGGCCTGAGCGATCAGCTCGTTGTCCAACGCGGCGGCGAGCCCATGGTCCTGGGTTCGTGAGCAGTACCGCGTCGAACCGTCGTGCGGTACAGCCTCGGCCAGGATCGGACTGAGGTCGAGACCGGAGGCCTTCCAGTGCTCGACCGCCCGGCGGACATCGAGCGCCGACGACTGGCCGATCGCCTCCTGCAGGCTGCGGAAACCCAGCTCGGCGAGGATCTCACGGACCTCCTCGGCGATGTACTCGAAGAACGTCTCGACGAACTCCGGCTTCCCGCTGTAGCGGGCTCGCAACTCCGGGTTCTGCGTGGCGATGCCCACGGGGCACGTGTCCAGGTGGCAGACCCGCATCATGATGCAGCCTGAAACGACGAGCGGCGCCGTGGCGAAGCCGTACTCCTCCGCGCCGAGCAGCGCGGCGATGACGACGTCGCGACCCGTCTTGAGCTGCCCGTCCGTCTGCACGACGATGCGGTCGCGCAGCTGATTGAGCACCAGCGTCTGCTGGGTTTCGGCCAGACCCAACTCCCAGGGCGCGCCCGCGTGCTTGAGCGAGGTGAGCGGGGCGGCCCCGGTACCGCCGTCGTGCCCGGAGATCAACACCACGTCCGCGTGCGCCTTGGACACGCCGGCCGCGACCGTGCCGACGCCGATCTCCGCGACCAGCTTCACGTGGATGCGCGCGGACGGGTTGGCGTTCTTCAGGTCGTGGATCAGCTGGGCCAGATCCTCGATCGAGTAGATGTCGTGGTGCGGCGGCGGGCTGATCAGGCCGACGCCGGGCGTCGAGTGCCGGGTCCTGGCCACCCACGGATACACCTTGGCGCCCGGCAGCTGGCCGCCCTCGCCCGGCTTGGCGCCCTGCGCCATCTTGATCTGGATGTCGTCGGACTCGGTGAGGTACAAACTGGTCACGCCGAACCGGCCGGAGGCCACTTGCTTGATCGCGCTGCGTCGCCGCGGGTCGAGCAGCCGGTCGGCGTCCTCACCACCCTCGCCCGTGTTGGACTTCCCCCCCAGCCGGTTCATCGCGATCGCCAGCGTCTCGTGGGCCTGGCTGCTGATGGAGCCGTAGCTCATCGCGCCGGTCGAGAACCGTCTGACGATCTCGCTGACCGGCTCGACCTCCTCCAGAGGCACCGGCGCGCGGCCATTACCGGTGAACTCGAACAGCCCCCGCAGGGTCATCAGGCGCTCGGCCTGGTCGTTGACTCGGGCCGTGTAACGGCGGAACTCGTCGTAGCGTCGGTTCCGCGTCGAGTGCTGCAAGCGGAACACCGTCTCGGGGTCAAAGAGGTGCTCCTCGCCTTCGCGGCGCCACTGGTATTCCCCGCCGACCCACAGGCTGCGGTGCGGCCGGGAGACCCCGTCCGGCGGGTACGCGTGCTCGTGCCGGATCGCCACCTCCGCAGCGATCACGTCCAGGCCCACCCCGCCGAGGCGACTTGTCGTGCCCGTGAAGTATCGGTCGACGATGTCGTGGGACAGACCGATGCACTCGAACGCTTGGGCACCGCGATAGCTCGCGACCGTCGAGATGCCCATCTTGGACATCACCTTCAAGACCCCCTTGCCAAGTGCCTTGATGAGGTTCGCCACCGCCTTTTCGCTGGTCACTCCTATCAGCGCGCGCGAGCGCACCATGTCCTCGACGGTTTCCATCGCCAGGTAGGGGTTGACCGCGGCCGCCCCGTACCCGATGAGCAGGGCCACGTGGTGCACCTCGACGATGTCTCCGGCGGTGACGACGAGGCCGACCTGCGTACGGGTCTTCTCGCGGATGAGGTGGTGGTGCACGGCCGCGGTGAGCAGCAGGGACGGAATCGGCGCCTTGTCCGGCGTCGAGTCGCGGTCGGACAGGACCACGAACCGCGCGCCGCGCCGAATCGCCGAGGAGACCTCCTTGAAGATCATGTCGAGGCGCGCCTTCATCGCTTTGCCGCCACCCGCCACGTCGTACAGACCGGAGATGACGACGGTGCGTGACCCCTGCCCGTCGTCGTCCGCGTCGATGTTGACGATCTTGGCCAGGTCGTCGTTGTCGATCACCGGGAACGGCAAGGTGACCAGACGCGAATGGTCCGCAGAGGCGTCGAGCAGGTTCAGCTCCGGACCCATGGAGCAGCCGATGCTCGTCACCAGCTCCTCGCGGATCGCGTCGAGGGGAGGGTTGGTGACCTGGGCGAACAGCTGGCTGAAATAGTCGAACAGCAGGCGCGGCCGGTCGCTCAGCACCGCGATCGGCGTGTCAGTGCCCATGGACCCGAGCGCTTCCACGCCGGTCAGCGCCATCGGCTTGAGCAGAAGCCGCAGATCCTCGTGCGTGTAGCCGAAGGTCTGCTGGCGTCGCGCCACGGACGACGGCGGGTGCACGATGTGCTCGCGTTCGGGCAGGTCCGGCAGGCGCACCATGCCCCGGAGCCATGGCTCGTACGGGTGTTCGCGCGCGAGCGCCGACTTGACCTCTTCGTCGGGCACGATGCGGCCCGAGGCCGTGTCGACGAGGAACATCGCACCGGGTGCAAGCCGGCCCTTTTCCGCGATGCGCCCCGGGTCGATCTCCAGCACGCCGGCCTCACTGCCGAGGATGACCAGGCCGTCGGTGGTCACCCAGAAGCGGCCCGGGCGCAGCCCGTTGCGGTCCAGCACCGCGCCGATGAGGGTTCCGTCGCTGAACGCGACGCAGGCGGGGCCGTCCCACGGTTCCATCAGACAAGCGTGGAAGCGGTAAAAGGCGCGGCGCGCCGCATCCATCTCGGTGTGGTTCTCCCACGCCTCAGGAATCATCATCAGGATCGCGTGCGGCAGGCTTCGCCCCCCGAGGTGCAGCAGCTCCAGGACCTCGTCGAAGCTCGCCGAGTCCGAGCCGTTCGGGTCGCAGATCGGGAACAGCCGGCGCAGGTCGCCGGGAATCAGGCCGCTGCGCAACACGGACTCGCGGGATGCCATCCAGTTGCGGTTGCCGCGGACGGTGTTGATCTCACCGTTGTGCGCGATCAAGCGGTACGGGTGGGCCAGCGGCCAGCTCGGGAACGTGTTGGTCGAGAATCGGCTGTGTACGATCGCCAGCTCACTGACCAACCGCTCGTCGTTCAGGTCGGGGAAAAAGTGGGACAGCTGGTCGGTGGTGAGCATCCCCTTGTAGACCAGGGTGCGGCAGGACAGGGACGGGAAGTACGTTCCCACCGTGTGCTCGACACGCTTGCGAAGGCAGAAGGTGAGACGGTCCAGGTCGATGCCGGACACCCCCGCGTGGTCGTCGTCGCCCGCCACGAACAGGTGGGCGACGTGAGGCATGACATCGCGCGCGGCCTTCCCGATGATCTCCGGACGGTGCGGCACATCGCGCCACGCCAGGACGCTCAAGCCCTCCTCGCCGGCCAGCGTCGCGATCTGCGCCATCGCCTTGTCGCGTTCGTCGCGATCCCGAGGCAGGAACGCCATCCCGACCGCGTAGTGCCCGGCGGGCGGCAGCTCGTCAGCGGCAGCATCCTCGACGAGGGCACGGAGGAAAGCGTCGGGGATCTGGATGAGCAGCCCGGCCCCGTCGCCGACCAGCGGGTCCGCGCCCGTGGCGCCCCGATGTTCGAGGTTACGCAGGGCCTCCAGGGCCATCTCCACGATGTCGTGCCCGGGACTGCCGCGCAGGGTGGCGACCATCGC
>CAJDVG010000050.1_pt1 | contig 14358 bp, 8 predicted proteins | sample 7391321 | NCBI WGS metagenome assembly CAJDVG01 (sample SAMEA7055706, study PRJEB34461) | soil metagenome | biome: terrestrial ecosystem; feature: Peninsula; material: soil | place: Antarctica | collected 2016
GGACCTTCGACTGCGCGGTGCACGCATAGGCTTCGACGTCGTCGATGTCGATCGTCGAATTGGTGGCGGGGGTGCCCGGGTAGTTCGCGAAGCGCGCATCGATCCCGCCGGGATCGACGGCGTTGGTGACATCCCAGGTGACGACGCGCCAGGTCGAGGTCGGGTTGATCCGACTCGCCGTGTCGTTCACCGTGATCTGGGCTGCCCCGGCCGGGGCGTCGCCTTTGATCGCGAAGCGCAGGATCGTGCGTCCGCCCGTCACCTGGGCCGAATTCATCGGCATGGACCAGTACGGAGATGTGCCGGTGGGCTGGGTCGCCGTGTCGCCGGCGGAGATGACCGAGCGGGCCGAGTAGCTGCCGGTGCGGGCCTGGCCGCGCACCACGTTCCAGCCGGAGCTATTGTCCGCGACGGGAAGCGTCCCCTCCTCGAAAGACTCGGACAGTTGGGTGTAGATGCGCGAGGTGCCGGCGGGGCATTCACTGCCTGCGGGGAGCTCGTCGAACGAGGGCAGCGCGGCCGCGAGGGCAGACGGCCCCGCGGCAGCTCCCGCAACAGGGTCCGCAACAGCTCCTGCCGGGGCGCCGGTGAGCGTCAGCGCCACAGCGCTGGCCAGAGATCCGACCGTGGTGGCGCGCGTGCGCCAGATAGAGCGTCGCATGGTTCATCCTGAATTCCACTGTGCAGGAAGTGTGCTCACTGTCACACACCTCGCCGAGTAGCGTGCTCGATCAGGCCCGCGGGGTCGTCAGCACCGCATCACGGATGTCGAGGACGTCCGCCTGCGCGTAGGCCACGGTCTCGATATGGCCGGCCGCGCAGAGGTCGGCCTCGGCGGCTCGCAGTCGCTCGATCGTCTCCGCCGGACCCGCGAGGGTGACCGTGGCAATGCCCGCCTTCATGCCGACCTTGGCGTCCGACTTCACGCGGCGCACCCCGGCCAGCGCCTGACCCACCACGGCCAGCAGGTTGGCGTCGCCGCCCGCCTGGACGGCCGACAGGCCTGGCTCGTCGATCGTCGGCCAGGGCGCACGGTGCACCGACCCGTCGCGCCACCAGGACCAGACCTCCTCGGTCGCATACGGTAGGAAGGGCGCGAACAGGCGCAACAACGCGTCCAGAGCGATCCGCAGCGCCGCCCGCGCGGAGGCGGCGCCGGCCTCGCCTCGCCCCCCGTGCGCCCGGTCCTTCACCAGCTCGATGTAGTCGTCGCAGAAGGTCCAGAAGAAGGACTCGGCATCCTCCAAGGCGCGGGTGTGGTCGTACGCCTCGAAGCCGCGCGTGGCCGAGGCGACCGCCTGGACCAGGGCCACCAGCATCGCTTGGTCCAGCGGTTCGGTCACCAGGGCCGCCAGAGCGGCACCCTCGTCGTGGACGGCCAGGCCCACACCCGTACCGGTCGACGACCGCCCATCGGCACCCGCGCCCGGGTCGCCGAAGCCGAGCGCGAACTTGCTGGCGTTGAGGATCTTGATCGCCAGTCGGCGGCCGACCTTCATCTGGCCGGTGTCGAACGCCGCGTCCGTGCCCAGTCGCGCGGAGCACGCCCAATAGCGCACCGCGTCCGAGCCGTGGTGTTGCAGCATCCCCTCGGGCGTCTCGGCATTTCCCTTGGACTTGGACATCTTTTTGCGGTCTGGGTCGAGGATCCACCCGGAGATCGCGGCGTGCCGCCACGGCAGGCAGCCCTGCAGGTGATGCGCGCGAACGACCGTGCTGAACAGCCACGTGCGGATGATGTCCTGGCCCTGCGGGCGCAGGTCCATCGGAAAGAGGTGGTCGAACAGCTCCGGATCCGTGCCGACGACGCCCTCGCCCCAACCGGTCGTGAGCTGCGGGGTCAGACTTGAGGTCGCCCAGGTGTCCATGATGTCGGCGTCCCCCACGAACCCCCCCGGCAGGTCACGTTGTTCGGGGGAGTAGCCATCGGGCACGTCCGTGAACGGGTCGACGGGCAACCGATCTTGGCCGGGCACGAGAGGGGAGTCGTAGAGGGGGGCGCCGTCGGCGCCGAGCGGATACCACAACGGGATGGGGATGCCGAAGAATCGCTGCCGGCTGACCAGCCAATCGCCGTTGAGCCCGCGGACCCAGTTCTCGTAGCGCACGCGCATGAAGCCGGGGTGGAACGCCATCTGCTGTCCTCGCTGGATCAGCGCCTCCCGCAGGTCCTCGTCGCGCCCGCCGTTGCGGATATACCATTGCCGGCTCGCCACGATCTCCAGGGGCTTGTCGCCGCGCTCGTAGAAGTTCGTCGTGCGCTGGGTCGGGGTCGGCTCCCCGTCGAGGTCGCCGCCGGCGCGCAGGGCGTCCACGATCGCGGCTCGCGCCCTGAACGTGCTCTGGCCGGCGACCTGCGCGGCATAGAACGCGGCGCCCGTCCCGTCCAGCCACGCTGGCGTCTCATGCTGCAGGCGCCCGTTACGCGTGATAAGCGAGCGGGTGGGCAGGTTGAGCTCTCGCCACCACGTCACGTCGGTCAGATCGCCGAACGTGCAGCACATCGCGATGCCGGCACCCTTATCCATCTCCGCGTCGCGGTGCGCCAGCACGGGCAGCTCCACGTCAAAGACCGGGCTGGTCACGGTCGTCCCGAAGAGCGGAGCGTAACGCTCGTCATCCGGATGCGCGATCAGCGCCACGCACGCGGGAAGCAGCTCGGGGCGGGTCGTCTCGATGTAGATCGGCTCGCCTTCTGAGCCGCCTTCCGAGCCGCCTTCTGAGCCGCCTTTCGAGCCGCCGCGGTGGAACGCCACCCGATGGTAGTGGCCCGGGTAATCCCGCGCTTCCAGCTCCGCCTGGGCCACGGCGGTCTGGAAGGTCACGTCCCACAAGCCCGGGGCCTGCGCCTGGTAGGCGACCCCCGCCGCCAGGTGGTCCAGGAATGCCTGTTGGGAGACGGCCCGCGCGCGGTCGTCGATGGTCCGGTAGGTGATGCCCCAATCCACCGAGAGGCCGAGCCGGCGCCACAGCGCCTCGAAAGCCAGCTCGTCCTCGACGGTGCGCTCGTCACACAACTCGATGAAGTTGCGTCGGCTGATCACCTCGTGCTTGGACGCGTCCTTGACGTCCTTGGCCGACATGTTCCCGTGCCACTTCGGCTGGTAGTCCGGCGCGTACGCCGCCGTCGCGTCTCCGCGCACGCCGTAGTAGTTCTGCACCCGCTTCTCGGTCGGCAGGCCGTTGTCGTCCCAACCCATCGGGTAAAAGACCTCGCGGCCACACATGCGCTGATAACGGGCCACGCAGTCCGTGTGCGTGTAAGAGAACACGTGCCCCACGTGCAATGAGCCGCTGGCGGTGGGCGGCGGAGTGTCGATGGCGTAGACCCGATCGCGCGGCAGCGACAGGGCGCGCTCGCGATCGAAGCGGTAGGTCCCCTGGGCCTCCCACGTCGGCGCCCACCTGTCCTCCAAGCCGTCGACCGAGGGCTTGTCGGGCACCCGGGTCGTTCCGGCGGGGCGGGGGGAGTGAGCAGGGGTCGTCATGGTGGGAATCCTCCCAGACTCCCAGCTCCGCCTTCTCACCAGTTCCTGGACGTGGCGCGGCACAAGCCCGCAGATCGATCCGTCGCGGCGCACGCTGAGTCCTACGCCGGGTGCCGCAGCGGGCTTGGCGGATGAGCCAGAATCCGTAAACTAAGACGACACAAGCGTTTGAGCCGTCATCAGCGGCAAGCCTCCGGAAGAACAGCGGCACGCTCTCTGCGTGGGGTGCGCACATCGCACCACGGCAGACGCGGTCCGGTTATTAGACCCGGACGGGAGGGCCCGTCACAGCCTGGACCAGAGTGGTCGCGGTCGGCGTCACCCACGGCAGCCCCCGCCCTCGCGGTGGGGCCGGCGTGCGGTAGGCATCGGCCACGGCAAGCGAGGTGGTACCGCGGCGCCCCAGCTCCGGCCGGGCGGGTCGTCCTCGTCGAAAGCGCGAGCGCGAGCCCGGCATGATCCAGCGAACAGCGAACACGGAGAGCCACGCACCATGACGTACCCCAAGGTCCAGGCCCCAGATCTCGACAGCGGGACTCCCCGTGGCGGAGCCGCGTTCGGTATCCCGGCGAGCCCCCGGTTCCCCATGATCGAGCGACGCATTCTGGACTACTGGGCCGTCGACGGCACGTTCGTCGCCTCCGTCGAGCAACGCGAGGCCGGCACGGACGGCGCCAACGAGTTCGTGTTCTACGACGGGCCGCCCTTCGCCAACGGGCTCCCGCACTACGGTCACCTGCTCACCGGTTACGTCAAAGACGTCGTGCCGCGGTACCAGACCATGCGGGGGCGCCGCGTCGAGCGCCGGTTCGGCTGGGACACCCACGGCCTTCCCGCCGAGCTCGAAGCGCAACGCCTGCTCGGGATCTCCACCAAGGCGGAGATCGAGGACATGGGTGTCGAGGTGTTCAACCGTGAGTGTCGCGACTCGGTGCTGCGCTACACCCAGGAGTGGCAGGACTATGTCACACGACAGGCCCGCTGGGTGGACTTCGAAAACGACTACAAGACGCTCGACGCGTCCTATATGGAGTCGGTGATCTGGGCGTTCACGTCGCTGTACGACAAAGGGCTGGTGTACGAGGGACACAAGGTGCTCCCGTACTGCTGGAACGACGAGACCCCCTTGTCCAACCACGAGCTGCGGATGGATGAGGAGGTCTACCAGCAACGTCAGGACCCCTCGGTCTCGGTGTGGGTGAGACTCCTGGACACCGGCGAGCGGCTGGTCGCCTGGACCACGACCCCGTGGACGCTCCCGAGCAACCTCGCCATGGCGGTGGGGGAGGACATCCCGTACGTGAGCGTGCGGGCGAGCGACGGCGAACGGTACGTCCTGGCGGAGGCGCGCCTGCCCCACTACGCCAAGGAGCTCGTCGGCAAGGGCAACGACCCGGCGTGCGTGGACGAGCTGATCGTGGGCCGGTACACGGGTGCCGACCTCGTCGGGCGCCGGTACGAGCCGATGTTCGATTACTTCGCGGATGCCCAGAAGTGGGACACGCAGGCGGCGTACCAGGTGATCGCCAGCGGTGACGTCACGACCGATGACGGCACAGGCGTGGTGCACATGGCGCCGGCCTACGGCGAGGTCGACCAGCTGGCCTGCCAGGCGGTCGGCATCCCGACCCTGCTCACGGTCGACGAACGGGCCTGTTTCACCTCGGTGGTGCCCGACTGGGAGGGCCTGCAGGTCTTCGAGGCGAACCGGCCGATCATCAAGAATCTGCGCGAGCGCGGCCTGCTGGTGCGCGAGGAGAGCTACGTGCACTCCTACCCGCACTGCTGGCGTTGCAAGCAGCCGCTCATCTACAAGGCGGTGAGCAGCTGGTTCGTGGAGGTCACGAAGATCCGCGACCGGATGGTGGAGGTCAACGAGCAGATCACCTGGGTGCCGGAGCACGTCAAGTACGGGCAGTTCGGCAAGTGGCTGTCCGGCGCGCGGGACTGGTCGATTTCACGCAACCGGTTCTGGGGAAGCCCGATCCCGGTGTGGCTGTCCGACGACCCGAGCCACCCGCGGATCGACGTCTACGGCTCGTGCGCGGACCTGGAGCGCGATTTCGGGCGGCTGCCGCGCAACCCTGACGGGGAGGTCGACCTGCACCGCCCGTACATCGACGAGCTCACCCGGGCGAACCCGGACGACCCGACCGGACGCTCCACGATGCGCCGCGTGCCGGAGGTCCTGGACTGCTGGTTCGACTCGGGGTCGATGCCGTTCGCGCAGGTGCACTACCCGTTCGAGAACGCGGACTGGTTCGAGCACCACTTCCCCGGCGATTTCATCGTCGAATACAACGGGCAGACCCGCGGCTGGTTCTACACGATGCACATCCTGGCGACCGCACTTTTCGACCGGCCGGCGTTCACGTCGTGCCTCTCGCACGGGGTCGTGCTGGGCAGCGACGGGCAGAAGATGAGCAAGTCGCTGCGCAACTACCCGGACGTTTCGGAGGTGTTCGACCGCGACGGCGCCGACGCGATGCGCTGGTTCTTGATGTCCAGCCCGATCCTTCGCGGGGGCAACCTGGTCGTCACCGAGCAGGGCATTCGCGAGGGCGTCCGGCAGGCGCTGCTGCCGCTGTGGAGCACCTGGTATTTCTTCTCCACGTACGCCAACGCCTTCCAGGCCTCGGCCGATGGCGCGGGCGAGATGGGGTACGACGCGCAGTGGTCCACGAAGTCCACGCACGTGCTGGACCGCTACCTGATCGCCCGGCTGCACGAGTTGGTGGTGCAGGTGCAGGGGCAGCTCGACACCTTCGACATCGCGGGGGGTTGCGAGTCCATCCGCGTCTTCCTCGACGCCCTCACGAACTGGTACGTGCGCCGCAGCCGGGACAGATTCTGGGATACGCGCGGGCCGTCGGCCGACGCCGCCCGCGCGGCGATGGACACGCTGTACACCACCTTGGAGGTGCTGTGTCGCGTGGCGGCGCCGCTGCTGCCGATGACGACCGAGGAGATCTGGCGCGGCCTGACCGGCGGCCGCTCGGTGCACCTGAAGAACTGGCCGGCGGCCGGGCACCTGCGCGCCGACCGCGAGCTGGTGGCGGGGATGGAGCGCGCCCGGGACGTCTGCTCGGTCGCCTCCAGCCTGCGCAAGGCGCAGGGCCTGCGCACCCGGCTTCCGCTCGCAAAGCTGAGCGTGGTCGCCGAAGACGTCGAGGCGCTCGCGTCGTTCACGGACCTCATCGCCGCGGAGGCCAACGTCAAGCAGGTCGTGTTACACGACCTCTCGGCGGCGGTCGAGTCCGACTTCGGGGTGAGTCAGCGCCTGACCGTCCATGCCCGCGCGACCGGCCCGCGGCTCGGCAAACACGTGCAAAGCGTCATCAAGGGCAGCAAGTCCGGCGACTGGTCCGTGGCCGCCGACGGCGTCGTGACCTGCGCGGGAATCGAACTGGTCGACGGTGAGTTCAGCCTTGACACGGTGGTCGACGACGCGCACGCGGCCGCGGGCAGCGTCGGGGTGCTCTCCGGCGGCGGTTTCGTCGTGCTCGACACTTCGGTGAGTGACGAACTGTCCCGCGAGGGGCTGGCCGCCGACATCGCTCGCGCCGTCAACGCCGAGCGGCGAGCGCAGGACCTGGGCTACGGTGACGCCATCTCCTTGACCGTCTGCGGCGCGGCGGATCTGCAGCGCGTCGTCCTGGATCACCAGCGTTTCATCCAGGACGAGACCTTGGCGCGGCAGATCGGGTTCGGCCCCGTGGACGCGCTGCCTGACGGCGTGGGGTTGTCCGTGGAGCTGGGCGACCAGCGCGTCGTGCGAATCGTGGTGAAGCGCCTGTGACAGATCCGACCTGGAACGACCGCGTCCCGCTCCGCGCGCGCAGGTCGCTGCCCGGCATCCCCGACGGGTGGGAGCCCCGGGACCGTCGCCCCGTCCCGGAGGACGTCGAGGTCCGCCAGGCGGGCGGGGAGGACCTCGAGGCGATCCTGGAGATGGGCCGGACCGCAGTGCCCGCTACGTACCGCGGCATCCTGGAGCCTGAGCTGATCGAGCTGCTCATGGCGAAGTCCTGGACCAAGGACGCGCTGATTCCCTCGATTCGGGCGGGCCGCACGCTGGTGGCCTACGCTCGCGACGCTCTCGTCGGGCTGTGCGCGTACGGGTCCTACGGCAAGTCTCTCGTCGTGTGGAAGTTGCACGTGGACCTCGGCCATCAGGGCCGAGGCGTCGGCGGTCACCTCCTGGACGCTGTGCAGCGTCGCGCCGAGGAACTGCACGTGCCCGTCCGCGTCTGTTACACGGAGGGCAACGGGTCGGCCGAGGCGTTCTGCCTTCGGTACGGGCTGGTGGAGGTGGGGCGCGAGGAGCAGGTGGGACTGCCCGAACTGGTATGGATGGGGGATCCGACGTGAGCTGCGCACGCGAGCGAAAACGCCATGGAGTACGTTCCTCCCGCAACGCGCGGGGGCCGGCCGAGCGCGAGATGCGACGGTGACGGCCCGATCGGAGCGCTTCGCCGCCCACGAGTCCTCACGACGCGCTGCGGAGAAGCTGGCGGCCCGACAGCGAATGCGCGAGGTAGGGGGCGCGATCCTGCGCCGCGCCCCGGAGCATGACCTCGAGCCCTCGGTGGAGCGGATTGCCGCCGTGATGCACCTGATGGGCGACCCGCAGCACACATTTCCCGTCGTGCACCTCACGGGCACGAACGGCAAGACCTCCGCGACGCGGATGGTCGAGATGTTGCTGCGCGAGATGGGCTTGGCCACCGGCCGGTTCACGTCGCCGCACCTGCACGACATCCGCGAGCGGATCGCTGTGTCGGGAGCGCCGATCAGCCGCGAGGCGTTCCTCACTGCGTATGACGACGTGCTGCCCTACGTCGAGATGGTCGACGTCCGGTCCGTAGCCGACGGCGGACCGGTCATCACGTATTTCGAGATGTTGGTCGCCATCGCGTACGCGGCGTTCGCCGACGCCCCGATCGATGTCGCCGCCGTCGAGGTCGGCATGGGCGGCTCCTGGGACGCCACGAACGTCGCCGATGGCGCGGTGGCCGTGGTGACGCCGATCGGCCTGGACCACCAGCACTTCCTCGGTGACACCCTGGAGGAGATCGCGGCCGAGAAGGCCGGCATCGTCAAGTCGGGGGCCTTCATGGTGAGTGCCGCCCAGGAGGTCGAGGCAGCGGAGGTGCTGCGCGAACGCTGCGCCGACGTAGGCGCGCGCCAAGTCGTGGAAGGCACCGACATCACCGTTCTCGCGCGGGCAGCGGCCGTCGGCGGGCAGCTGGTGTCTCTGCGGGGGATGGCCGGGGACTATCGCGACCTGTTCCTCCCCCTGTTCGGCGCCCACCAGGCCCAGAACGCGCTGCTCGCGCTGGCCGCGGTCGAAGCGTTCGTCGGGGGTGGCGAGCGGGCCCTGGAGCGGGACGTGGTCGAGCAGGCGTTCGCGAAGTTCACCTCTCCGGGACGTTTCGAGATCGTTCGTCGCTCGCCTCTGGTGGTCGTCGACGCGGCGCACAATCCGCATGGTGCTGCCGCGCTGGCGGCGGCCCTGGAGGACGAGTTCGCGGGAGTGGCCTTGGTCGGCGTGCTGAGCGTGTTGAGCGACAAGGACGCCGAAGGAATCCTCGCGGCGTTGGAACCCGTCCTCGACGAGGTGGTGGTGTCGCGCTCGACGTCGCCGAGGGCGCTGTCGCCGAAGCGGCTGGGCGAGCTCGCGGCGGAGGTGTTCGGCGACCACCGTGTCACGGTCGTCGAGGATCTGCCGGACGCTCTCGATGCGGCGGCAGGTATCGCGGACGCGGTGGCGAGCGGTGGCGGAGCCGCGGGAGCGGTGCTGGTCACGGGTTCGATCACGACGGTCGCGGAGGCGCGTGCTCTGCTGGGGGCAGGGGACGCCTCATGAGCCGGCGGTCGACTCGACACCGGTGTGAGACGGGTGCGCGGCTGGACCGGCACGAGGTGATGGCGTGAGGATGCCGGTGCTGACGGGCCCGGTGCGTCGCATGACGCGGCGTTTGGCAGCCGTCGTCCTGGTCAGCCAGGCCCCCGTCGTGCTGTTCGGCGCGGTGGGTGCCCGGGCACTCGCCGACGCCTCGGGGCCGACGAGCGACCGGGCCTCGACGTACCTGATCGTGGGGTGCGCTCTCGCCCTCGCCTGCATCCTGGTCGCGGGGCTCCTGAGGCGCCCCTACGGGGTGAGCCTCGGCTGGGCGGTGCACGCCGCGACACTGCTGTGCGGGTTCGTGGTCCCGTTGATGTTCGTCATCGGCGTGATCTTCGGGGGCCTGTGGTGGGTGGCCTTGACCCAGGGCGAGCGCATGGATGACCTGTCCGAGGCCTGGATCCGCGACCATCCGGACGGCGCGCCCGCCTGACCTGGTGGGGCGCGCGGCTCGCCGGCAAGGCGATCGTGCACGTGGTGAAAACAGCCTGACACGGGTGGCAGTCGGTACGCTGACGACATGACCGAACGTACCCTCGTCCTCGTGAAGCCCGACGCCGTCGAACGTGGACTGGTCGGAGAAGTCTTGCGCCGCATCGAGGCCAAGGGATACTCCTTGGTCGCGCTCAAGATGGCAGTCCCCGCCCGCGAGCTGCTCGCGACGCACTATGCGGAGCACGAGGGCAGGGGGTTCTTCGAGGACTTGCTGACGTTCATGTCCAGCGGTCCCGTGGTCGCTGCCTGCATCGAGGGTGGTCGGGTCATCGAGGGCTTCCGTTCGTTGGCCGGCCAGACCGACCCCACGCTGGCCACCCCGGGCACGCTCCGCGGTGACTTCGGACGCGACTGGGGCAACGGCCCGCAGGAAAACATCGTGCACGGCTCCGACTCGGTCGAGTCCGCCGAACGCGAGCTGGGCATCTGGTTCCCAGAGCTGTCCTGACCCCTGTGAGGCTTGCGCCCCGCCAGGTGAGTCTGTGTCCGTGGGCGACCGCGCTCGCGGGCGCACGAGGTCCGCGCCGGTAACGCGATGCGTGACCGCGGCCGCACCGCTGATATCGTGTGCTATTGCCGTCGATCGGCCGCGGATCGAGAGCGCCCGCAGGATTCTCTTGCAGGCACCGCGCAACGACCTCTGAAGGAGTCACCCATGCCGCTGGATGCTGCGACGAAGAAGCAGATTATGACTGAGTACGCGACGTGCGAGGGTGACACCGGTTCGCCTGAGGTGCAAGTCGCGATGCTGTCACAACGCATCAAGGACCTGACCGAGCACTCCCGCGAGCACAAGCACGACCACCACAGCCGGCGCGGCCTGCTGCTGCTGGTCGGTCAGCGCAAGCGGTTGCTGCGCTACCTGCAGGCGACCGACATCGGGCGCTACCGCGCGTTGATCAAGCGCCTGGGCCTGCGTCGGTGACGGCGTGACATGGGGAGCGGCTAGCGACGCCAACGCGCGCAAGCCGCTCCTTTTGGCGTATCCGCTCACCGGCGGGACGGCGGTCGTCCTACGTCCTTTTTGAGGCGCTGGGAGTCGCTGACCGGTCGACCAGGTCAGCGGATGAACAAGACCGGGTGCACAACGACGATGCCACCGGCCGTACACAGACAGACAAGGAGGACCCCGCATGGAGGGTCCAGAAATCACGTTCGCCGAAGCAGTTATCGATAACGGCTCCTTCGGCACCCGCACGGTCCGGTTCGAGACCGGCCGCCTGGCCAAGCAGGCCGCCGGCTCGGTGACTGCTTACCTGGATGAAGAGACCTGCCTGCTGTCGACCACGACCGCCGGCAAGACCCCGAAAGACCATTTCGACTTCTTCCCGCTCACCGTCGATGTCGAGGAGCGGATGTATGCCGCGGGACGCATCCCCGGTAGCTTCTTCCGGCGCGAAGGCCGCCCGTCCACCGAAGCGATCCTGACGTGCCGGCTCATCGATCGGCCGCTGCGTCCCACCTTCCGCAAGGGGCTGCGCAACGAGGTGCAGGTCGTCATCACGGTGCTGTCCCTCAACCCGGACCACCAGTACGACGTGCTCGCCATCAACGCCGCGAGCCTGTCGACCCAGATCTCCGGTCTGCCGTTCTCCGGCCCGATCGGCGCCGTGCGGATGTCCCTGATCGAGGGCCAGTGGGTCGCGTTCCCGAACTTCTCCGACAGCGCGCGATCCGTCTTCGACATGGTGGTGGCCGGCCGCGTTGTCACGCAGGGAGCCACCGCAGCCGACGACGACGTCGCGATCATGATGGTCGAGGCTGAGTCCACCACCTCCACCTGGGAGCTCGTGACGGTCGAAGGCCGGCAGGCCCCAACCGAGGAGATCGTCGCGCAGGGCCTGGAGGCGTCCAAGGCGTTCATCGCGACGCTGTGCCGGGCGCAGTCCGACATCGCGCAGCGAGCGGGCAAGGAGGTCCGGGAGTTCCCGGTCTTCTTGGACTACGAGGACGACACGTACGCCGCGGTGGAGACCGCCGCCGAAGGCGAGCTGCGCGATCTTCTGCAGGTCGCGGCCAAGCAGGAGCGCGAGAACGGCCTGGACTCCCTCAAGGAGCGGCTCAAGTCCGACCTGGCCGGGGAGGGCAAGCCGTTCGCGGGCCGCGAGAAGGAGATCTCGGCGGCCTACCGCGGCGTGCAGAAGAAGCTCGTGCGCGAGCGGATCCTGCGCGACAAGGTCCGCATCGATGGGCGCGGCCTGGCCGACATCCGGGCGCTCGGCGCCGAGGTGGAGGTACTTCCGCGGGTTCACGGCTCGGCGATCTTCGAGCGCGGGGAGACCCAGATCATGGGCGTCACCACGCTGAACATGCTGCGCATGGAGCAGCAGCTCGACACGCTGTCGCCGGAGACCCGCAAGCGCTACATGCACAACTACAACTTCCCGCCGTACTCCACCGGTGAGACCGGTCGGGTCGGCTCCCCGAAGCGTCGCGAGGTCGGTCACGGAGCGCTCGCCGAGCGAGCGCTCCTGCCGGTGCTGCCGACGCGCGAGGAGTTCCCCTACGCCATCCGCCAGGTCTCCGAGGCGCTCGGCTCGAACGGGTCGACCTCGATGGGGTCCGTATGCGCCGCCACGCTGTCCCTGCTCAACGCGGGCGTGCCGCTGCGCGCTCCGGTCGCGGGTATCGCGATGGGCCTGGTCAGCGCTGAGATCGACGGCTCGACGCAGTACGCGGCGCTGACCGATATCCTCGGCGCCGAAGACGCGTTCGGCGACATGGACTTCAAGGTGGCGGGCACCCGGGAATTCGTCACGGCGATCCAGCTGGACACGAAGCTCGACGGCATCCCCGCGTCGGTTCTGGCCGGGGCGCTGACCCAGGCCCGCGACGCGCGCCTTTCCATCCTCGACGTGATGCACGAGGCGATCGACGCCCCCGACGAGATGAGCCCGTACGCGCCGCGCGTCATCACGGTGCAGGTGCCGATCGACAAGATCGGCGAGGTCATCGGCCCGAAGGGCAAGATGATCAACCAGATCCAGGAGCAGACGGGCGCCGACATCTCGATCGAGGACGACGGCACGGTCTACATCGGCGCGACGGATGGCCCGTCCGCGGAGGCCGCCCGCGCCGCGGTCAACGCGATCGCCAACCCGCAGATGCCGGAGATCGGCGAGCGGTTCCTCGGTACCGTCGTGAAGACCACGACGTTCGGGGCGTTCATCTCTTTGCTACCCGGCAAGGACGGCCTGCTGCACATCTCCGAGGTGCGCAAGCTGGTCGGCGGACGGCGGATCGACTCGGTGGACGACGTGCTATCCATCGGTCAGACGGTTCAGGTCGAGCTCAAGGAGGTCGACCCCCGCGGCAAGCTGTCGCTCGGGGCGGTGCTGACCGAGGAGCAGCAGACGGCTGCCGACTCGGAGGGGGGAGAGGACTCCCAGCCTCGGGGTGGCCGCGGCGAGCGACGCGAGCGCGGCGATCATGATCGTGGCGATCGTGAGCGTGGCGGCCGAGGTGACCGTGAGCGTGGCGACCGCGACCGGGGCGAACACCGGGAACGCGCGCCGCGCCAGGACGACCCGCCTGCGGATGACGCTGATGGCGGCGAGTCCGCTGGCACCGGGGACGACGACGGCGGCAGCGAGCGTCGGCCGCGTAGCCGTCGCCGCCGCCCGAACCGCGACAAGGGCGACGGGTCCGAGCGCGCCGAGACCGGCGAGGGCGCGACGCAATCCGATGCCTCTGCGGCGTCGAGTTCCCGTGACGAGGGCTCCTCCGCCACCTCGCAGGAGGCCTGAGCCGCTTCGGCGGTGACCGGATCGCACGACGCGAAGGCCCGCAGTCCCAGGTTGGGACTGCGGGCCTTCGCGTCCCGGGCGGTGCGCGGCCCGACGGGGGAGTCGTGGCAGGGCGCTCACTAGGGTGATCATCATGAGCGATCAGGTGAACAGCGCACCGGTGCGGGTGGCGGTGGTCGGCGCCGCCGGCCGCATGGGGTCGACGGTGTGTCAGGCCGTCGAGGACGCGGCGGACATGGAGCTGGTCGGGCGGTTCGACATGGGCGATGACCTGGGGGATCTCGGCGGCGCTCAGGTCTTGGTCGAGTTCTCGGTGCCGGATTCCTCACCGAGCAACGTCGCATACTGCATCTCCCGGGGTGTCCACGCCGTCGTGGGCACGAGCGGATGGGGCGAGGAGAAGCTGGCGGACCTGAGGTCGCATCTCGCGGCCGCCCCGGAGGGGACGGGCGTGCTGATCGCACCGAACTTCGCGCTCGGCGCCATCCTGATGATGTCCTTCGCGCAGCAGGCGGCGCGGTTCTACGAGTCGGTGGAGATCATCGAGCTGCACCACCCCAACAAGGTGGACGCCCCCTCGGGCACGGCGGCGCACACGGCCCAGCTGGTGTCGGCGGCGCGTGCGGAGGCCGGGCTGGGGCCGGTGCCCGACGCGACCGTTTCCGACCCAGGTGGCGCGCGCGGCGCTGTGGTCGACGGGATCCACGTGCACGGCGTACGG
>CAJDVG010000045.1_pt1 | contig 14191 bp, 14 predicted proteins | sample 7391321 | NCBI WGS metagenome assembly CAJDVG01 (sample SAMEA7055706, study PRJEB34461) | soil metagenome | biome: terrestrial ecosystem; feature: Peninsula; material: soil | place: Antarctica | collected 2016
CGTGGTGACCTGGCGACCCGTGACCTGCCGACCCGGCGAGCTGGTGACGTGGTGACGTGGTGAGCTGGTGAGCGGTGGCCACGGAGCGGACGCGCTGCTCCTACGACGGCGCGGGCCCCTACACGCACAGCCCGCCCACGCCAAACTTCTCGCGTTGGTGAGTTTCATCGTGATCGTCGTCGCCACGCCCGGCCTCCCACCGGAGGCGTTCGGAGAAGGTGCCGGCCGGGCGGGCGCATGGGCCGCCGCCCGACCGTACGCCGCGTACGCCCTTCTGCTCGGCGCGGTCACGACGTTCGCGCGCGTCCCGGCGCGCGTCGTGCTGCGGCGCGCCGTCGTGGAGGCCCCGTTCGTCGTCTTCGCCCTGCTCATGCCTTTCGTCGCCGCGGGTGAACGCGTCGCGGTCGGGCCGCTGTCGATGTCGGCCGCGGGGCTGGCCGGCGGCCTGACCCTGATCGTGAAGGCGACGATCGGCGTCGTCGGGGCGGTGCTCCTTGCCGCCACCACAAGCTCGCGCGAGTTGCTGGTGGGACTCGAACGGCTCCGGCTGCCGGCGTCACTCATCGCGATCCTGTCGTTCATGGTGCGCTACATCGCGGTCGTCGCCGACGATGGGCACCGGATGCGGATCGCCCGCGAATCCCGGGGTGCGCCGCACGGACAGGCACGCGCGCTCGTGGCCATGGCGGCGGGCGCAGGATCGTTGTTCGTGCGCAGTTTCGAGCGCGGCGAGCGAGTGCACCGCGCCATGCTGTCCCGCGGCTATTCGGGGCGGATCCCCCCGCTACGCGATGAAGCCACCGGGTCGGGAGCCCGTTGCGCCCTCCTGCCGGGGGCCGCGTTGCTGGTGCAGGTGGCGTCGAGGATGATCGCCCAGTGAGCGATCCCACGCCCGCTATCGACATCGAACGCCTGGCGTACGCGTATCCCGACGGCCGCCAGGCCCTGTTCGGCGTGAGCGCCCGGATCGAGCCCGGCGAGCGGGTGGCCCTCCTGGGACCCAACGGAGCCGGCAAGACCACGCTTGTGCTGCACCTCAACGGGATCCTGGGAGTCGCGGCGGGCGGAGCCGGGGCGGGCCGCGTCAGCATTGGCGGCCTGACCGTCGAGCGAGAGCACCTGGCGCAGATCCGGCGTCGTGTCGGCGTCGTCTTTCAGGACCCCGACGACCAGCTCTTCATGCCGAGTGTGCGGGACGACGTGGCGTTCGGACCGGCCAACCTCGGTCTGCGCGGGGCGCAGCTCGACGCGGCGGTCATGCGGGCGTTGCGACAGGTGGGGATGGCCGACGAGGCCGATCGCGCGCCGCATCACCTTTCCTACGGGCAACGCCGGCGCGTCGCCGTCGCGACCGTCCTCGCGATGGATCCTCAGGTCCTCGTGCTCGATGAGCCGTCGTCCAACCTGGATCCGGCCTCCCGCCGCGAACTGGCCGACATCCTCACGCGGCTGGACGTGACGATGGTGATGGTGACGCACGACCTGCCGTACGCGCTGCAACTCTGTCCCCGCTCGCTGCTGTTAGACGATGGCCGGATCGTGGCTGACGGTCCGACCCGCGAGCTCTTGGCGGACGCCGATCTCATGGCGGCGCACCGGTTGGAACTGCCGTACGGTTTCGACCCGCTGTCCGTCCCGGGAGCCGGGCCGGCGACCTGACCGGAGACGATCGGGTTCAGAGACGTCGCGCGTCCACGGAGTCGGCCAGGCAGGCCACTGCGCAGGCCGCCCGGCGGGCCGCATCGGACTGCAGCAGCGCCATGGCCAGCGCCTGTTCCTGTCCCACGTACCCGCCGGACACGGACTGACACGCGGCATCGCAAGTGGCATCAGACGTGACATCGGACGCGGCATCGGGGTCGGCCTGAAGCAGGGAGTCCGCCACGCGCGCGATCTGCGCGGCGGCCACCGCGGCGTACCGGACCTGGCGCCCGCGCATGGTCCACTCCGACATCCATACATGCACGTCGCACTGGCCGTCGCGCGCAGGGACCGCCTCGATGGAGATACCGGGCCGCCCCGGAGCGCAGTGAGCCCAGTTCAGTGAGCCGTCTCCGCTGGTCGGCAGCCAATCCACCGCCGGGAACAGGGGGGCGGCGCGTCCCAATGCCGATGCGGGCGGCATGGCGAGCTCCAGAAGCCGTCCATGCCGGACGCCCTCCGTCGAACGAGTGGCTCGGACCCAACCGCTCACCCACAGCGTCAGGCTGACCAGTGCCACGGCCGCCAGCACGCCGATAAACATCGGCGCCACCAGCAGGACCCGCTCGCCGAGTCCGATCGCCTGCACATTCATGAACGTCCTTCCCCTGCACTGTCCGTCCGGCGCCATCTGTTCGGCATCGTCTGTCCGGCATCGGCATGGCCCAGCACGCAGACCGACGTGACCGGGAGCTGCTCGGTGTCCCATCGGCACCGCGGTCCGGACCCTGAAGGTCGGCGACGCCGAGAAAGTGGCCCGACGTCGCGCGTCGTACCCGAATCGGCTTGCCACGCAAGCACACTCGAAGCCCGGTGAACTAGGGTGAGACCCGGCGACACTGCAGGTAGGAGACCAACCGATGGCTGACATACGGGGCATGACGATCGCCCTGAACGCAGGACGCTTCCACGAGGTCCTGGACTTCTACACGCGCGTGTTCGGCCGCGGCCCGGACACGGCGCCCCTCGACGACTTCCTGGAATGGCAGATCTGCCCCGGGTCGTGGCTCCAGCTGTCCACCGGCCACGATCGGCCCGGGGCCAACAACGCGCGGGTGCGACTGGAGGTGCAGGGCATCGCCATCGCCGTGGAGCGGTTGACCTCCACAGACGTACCGGTCGGTGAGACGGTCGTGATCCAGGACGTGGTGAGCTTCGCGAACTTCTCCGACCACTGGGGCAACGCGCTCGGGTTCTATCAGCTGCTGTCGCCGCGCAGCCTGCTGTCCGAGGCCGAGCGCCGCCGCCGCGACACCGAACGGACCGAGGAGATCGAGCGCGAGCGCGTCGAAGCTGAAGCCGTCGCCAACCCTCCTCAACCGAGCGCGTCGCACCTGCCCCCGACCGGTTCGGGCGTTCCCGAGCGCGACCCGCGATAGCGCGCGGAAGTCAGATCCGGGAACCGAACGGATCGGTCGGCGGACCCTCGGGGCCGTATTCGTCGTCGACCTGGCGCCGATCGTCCGGCCAGGATGAATAGATGATCGCGCCGTCGGTGAAGGTCCCCCGGTCGACGGGGTCGTCGCGCCGGTGGTGATCCGGGGACGGGCTCGCACTCCGCGGACGCGCGGTCGTCGGGGCCGCGACGGAACGCTCCCCCGACCCCCGCGACGGGTGGAGCACCGTCTCCGGGCGGGGCGTGCCCCGGTACGGTTCCGGCGGGGTGCTCAGGATCAGCCGGCCCAACGTCGCGGCCGCGTCGACCGGCGTGCCGCCAAGAAGGTGCCGCATGCTCCAGCGACGTTTCACGTGCGACTCGGGCGCCCCCCCGCGAGCGTCGAGCACTCGCTGAGTCGTCAGGTCGCTTTCGCCACCATCGCCATCTCTCTTGTCGTCGTCGCCGTCGTCGTCGTCGCCGGGGAAGATCTCGGCGATGATCGCGCGGTAGGCCTCGTCCGGGTTCGGGATGTGGTCCATCACCCGCAACGCCTGGTCCTGCCCGGCGCTCTCCAGCACGAAGGTGCCGTACCCGAGGAGCCGGCCCGGCACGGACCTCTCGTACGTCATGTCCGTGACCTTGCCGAGCGGCATCATCGCCACCTTTCGGATCACGAACCCGTACACCAGCAGCAGCCGCTTATTGGTCGCGACGAACCACGTGCGTCGCCAGTCGCACGTGATGAGGATCGCGCGGCCGAGCAGCAGGAACCAACACCACCACAGCACCTCGGTGATGATGGGCAGCCCCGCGCTCGAGGGGGAGCGTGTCCCCACGATCAGGACGATCGCCAGCCCGACCGCCACGCTGAGCCACGGCTCGAGGATCGCCACGCCGTGGCGGCGGGTCGCGACCACGTCCTGCTCCCCGGACCGCAGGTACCGATCGAGCCACCGCGCCCCCGCTTCGCGCTCGCTGTATCCCCGACTCATCGGTGCGCCCGCCCGGCCTTCACAGTAGGTGCCTGTCCGTCCGCGTCTACCGACCCATGACGCGGTCGAAGAAGATCCCCAGGCTGGTCAAGGCCGTCAAGATCGTGTTCCACGCGTTGCGGATGATGGTCGCCACCTGGTCGGGGGAGGTGAACAGCGCGTACACCACGAAGATCCAGAAGACCCAGATGAGTACCTTCTTGGCCGTCTTGGGCATCGTGGCTCCGTCGGGGGTGAGTCCGTTCAGGGGATGAACGGGACGGGAACGGGCGCACCGCACTGGCGCCCCAGCACTTGAGCCTACGTGCCCCTGAGGTCATCCCTGACCTCGACGCGCCGGGCCTCCTGCAGCGACCGGCGAACACGTGCCGACGCGGCTGGTCGACGCATCCGTCTCAGTCGTGCTCGGCGTAGCCGTTCGGATTGCGCGACTGCCAGCGCCAGCTGTCGGCGCACATGTCGTCGACGGTACGTTGGGCCTGCCAGCCGAGTTCGGCTCGCGCCCGGGACGGGTCGGCGTAGGAGGCTGCGACGTCGCCGAGTCGGCGCGGCGCGACCTCGTACGGCAGTTCCGTGCCGCAGGCCCGCTCGAAGGCATGTAGCAGCTCCAGCACGGACGTACCGCGACCGGTGCCAAGGTTCCAGGTGTGTACGGAGCCCTCGAGCGTGGCGAGTCGTTCCAGGGCGGAGACGTGCCCGGCGGCCAAGTCGTCCACGTGGATGTAGTCGCGCACCCCGGTGCCGTCGACCGTCGGGTAGTCGTCGCCGAACACCCGCAGAGCGCCGCGTCGTCCCACCGCTACCTGCGCGATGAACGGCATCAGGTTGTTCGGGATCCCGCTCGGGTCCTCCCCGATGGTCCCGGACGGGTGGGCACCGACCGGGTTGAAGTACCGCAGCAGCGCGATCTTCCAGCTCGCGTCGGGCACGGAGATATCGCGCAAGATCTGCTCGATCATCACCTTGGTCCAGCCGTACGGGTTCGTGGCCGAGGTCGGGAGGTCTTCCAGCATCGGCACGGGCGCGTCCGGACCGTACACGGTGGCCGACGACGAGAAGACCAGCGTGCGTACGCCATGGGTCATCATCGCCTCGACCAGCGACAGCGTGCCACCGATGTTGTTGTCGTAGTAGGCCAGGGGCTTCTCCACGCTCTCCCCGACGGCCTTGAACCCGGCGAAGTGCACCACCGCGTCGAAGCGGTCGGCCGCGAAGGCCGCCGCCGTGGCGGCGCGGTCGGCGAGGCTGAAGGCGTGCACCCGCAACGGCGCGCCGATGATCGCCTCCACGCGGGGGATAACCCCCGGGTGGGCGTTGGAGAAGTCGTCCAGGATGACCACGTCGTGGCCCGCCTCGAACAGCTGAATCACCGTGTGCGAGCCGATGTAGCCCGCTCCCCCCGTCACCAGCACGCGCATGACCTCATCATGACATAGCGCGGAGAGTTCCTGCCGAACCGTCCACGCACGCTGCCCAGCCTGGTCGCGAGGGCTCGTGCCCAGCGCCCCTCGAGGGCGCTGAGGTCGGTCTAGCGGGCGCTGAGGTCGGTGGCCCGAGGGGCCGAGCTCGACCCCTCGGGCCCTTGGGCCATCGGGCGCGAGTCGCCGAGGCACGCGCGAGCGCCCAGCATCCCGAGGGTCCACACCAGGAGTCCGGCGATCCCCGAGTAGGCGGCGGCGAGCAGCGGGTCGAGCCGTTGGCCACCCATCGCGGCCCCCACGACCTGTTCTGCCACCCACAGGGCGACGACGGCCACAACGTGCGCCCTCAGCCGGGTCTGCGACCGGTCGTTCCAGGCGGACCAGGCGGTCGCGGCGATCAGCGCGGTCCCAACGATGGCCGCGGCCCACCGCGTGACCTGCAGGCCTGTTCCCAGGTCAGATTCCACCAGACGCCAGATCGGCCAGCCGACGCAGCGGGTGTACGAGCCCGGTCCCGCCGCGAGGATGCCGAGCAGATGCATGACGATCAGCGTCACCGTGCCCGCGAACGCACGCTGTGCGGTCCGGTTGGCGCTCCATCGGTACGGGGCGCTTTCCAGGGCCAGCGTCGCGGTACCGATCGCCAGCATGGCGACGAACGCACAGAACAGGTCGACCACGCCCAACCAGGTCGGAAGATGTCCGAGCACGACGATCCGCCCGAACGCCCCAGAGGCGATCGCGGCCGCCACAGCCACCCATGGCAGGAGGCGGACCAACCGTTCCTGCCTCGGGCGCCGCCGAGCCAGGACCCCGGCGGCCACCAGGAGCGGACCGGTGAAGATCACCGAGAACCGGTGCGCGAACTCGATGATGGGGTTCAGGTCACCGCCCGGGCCCACCTGCCCAGAGAAGCACCCCGGCCATGTCGGGCACGCCGCGCCCGACTCGGTGGCGCACACGATCGACCCCATGACGAACGACAGAAGGGTGAAGGCGGCGGCCCCGCGGAACACGGCGCGCTGAGCTGTGGACGGGGTCGCAGGCGGGACACGCAGGGCGGGCATGGGAATGCTCCTCGTGAGAACGTACTGGTGGGAGCCGCGGATTACAGCCTACGCCCCGTCTTCACGCAACCTGCGGCGCAGGACGTCCCCGCCGACCCGAGTCCGCGGAACCTGCGCGGGATGCGCGGGATACGAGGGCTACGCGCCCGGCGCCTTCGGCGCTTCACACCCGCGCGAGAGCCTCGGGCAGCGAGCCTCGCGCGGGGTCCGCAGCATGGAGTTCCACGAGGACCGAGTCTTCGTCCACGGAGACCGTGATCTCGACCCCGGCCACCCGGGCCGGGAACCTGGTCGTCCACTCCTCGCCCGCCCCGTCCCCCACCAGGCTCCCCACGCCGCACCGACCGTCCGGCAGGAGCCGCCACGTGAGCTGCAGCCGGTCACGAGGTCGCGCGGCGCGCAGGAGCCCCCCCGCGACCTCGTGTAACGCCTCGACGGACCCCCCGTCGCGCTGTCCCACGACGGTCACCACGACGCCGCGGGCCCGCGCCTCGGCGATCGAAGCGGCCAGCCTCGGGTTGAGCAGCGTCCCCGCGACCAGCAGGTCCCGCGCGACCGACTCTAGGTCGGCGCAGCGCGCCCGATCGCACGGGCCGAGTTCGTCGCCCGCAGCGATGCGTTCCAGGTACGGCACCACCTCCGCGTCGAGCGCGGCGCGACGGGCCTGCGACTCCGCCTCGCGGGACGCGACGACGAGCGCCCGCGACAACGCCTCGGCACGGTCGGCCGTCTCAGAGGAGATGCGTCGACCCGCCCGGTCGAGGACCCTCTTGATGCCGCCCGCGCCGATACCCCAGGCGAAGCACTGGAACGTCGCCACCGCGAGGGGGACGAGCGCGTCCTCACCCCGTACGAACAGCACCGCCAGCCCCAACCCGCTGGCCGCGATCACGACGGCGAAGGCCGCCACGATCCCGCGACGGAGACCGACGATGACCACCGCCGCGTCGAAGGCGCCGACGAACCACAGCCTCCAGTCGCCGATGTCGGGGTCGCGGACGTTCCCGATGAGGGCGCCCCACGTGAGCGCGACCGCGACCATGGTTCCTGCCCACGTCGGCCCGCGGGCCGGGACCATCGCCACCAGGACTGTCAGGGCAGGGATGAGCACCATCCCCGCGACGGCGATGAGGGGCAGCACGGCTGCGAACAGGAACGCGGTTCCCACCGCGATGTGCGCCCCCATGTGGAGGGCGGCGAGGAGCGCCACGGGAAGGAAGGTACGAAGGCTCCACCGCTCGGGCGGTGGGACGGTCGGCAGAGCGACCTTGAGGGGCGCCGACAGCCGCACCGTGGTCCCTTCCCCGAGGGCCGAGTCGATCGACGCGTGCCCCCCGACCGTCGCCAGGCCCGCCAGGATGCGCTGGCGAACCCCGAGCCGCGCGTCGGGGACGGACGACGGGTCGAAGCCGCGGCCCTCGTCGCGCACCGTGACGTGGCAGACGCCGCCACGGCACGACGAATTCACCCGCGCAGCGCGGACTCCCGAGTGCCGGGACACGTTCGTGATGGCCTCGCAGGTGGCGGCCTCCAGCGTGTCGCCCGCCGCCTCCTCGCTCCAACCGAGCAGGTCGAGGTCCACGTCGACGCGCAGGGAGCGCGCGTGCCGGGAGATCGCCTCGCGCCGCGACACCGGGCCGGCCTCGGCGTCGGACAGCCGCGCCACGGCCTGTCGCGCGGGCGTCGCTGCCGCCGCGACCTGGCCGTGAGCGGCCAGGTTCAGCGCCGCCAACACCTGGTCGTGGATGAGCCCGTCCCACCACTCGTGCAGGCGGGCTCGCTCTGCCGCGGCCACGGCCCGCGCCCGCTGCTGGTGGGCGGCCTGGCTGGCCGCCCCGAGCCGCCTCAGCTCGCGCCCGAGCCGCACCACCACGAGGAACGGCACTCCGCTCGCCGCCAGGTAGACGGCGCCCTCGGCCACACCCTGCAGGGTGCCGACGACCTCGATGCGAGGCGGCAGGAAGCCGATGGCGCCAGCGAGCACCATCGGCGCCCCGATGGTGGCCCGCAGGCAGAAGCCGGTGAGCACCATGCCGCCGATGAGGATATTCGACAGCGGGGAGTAGCCGACGGACCCCGCCGGCGGGTCCACCACCGCGAGCTCCGCCCATCTCAGGACAAGCGCCAACCCCACGTAGAGGCGCATCCCGACGAGCGGGCCGGTCGGGGTACGACATTGCGCGAGGGAGAGCAGCAGGACGAGCCCCACGAGACCGTACGAGAGGACGGCGAACCACGCGGGGTAGAACGTGGGGGTGGCGACCTGCTGGCCGAGGGCGGTCGCCCACTCGACGCACGCGACGATGAACACCGTGATGCGCAGCCCTCGGCCGATGGGCCGGCCGGCCAACGGGTCTGCGCGACTCACGGGGGATCGACGAGCGAGGGCGAGGGCAGAAGCCCATCTTCGACGGCCCGGATGTACAGGTCCGTTTTCGTCGCCGCCGGTCGGCCGATCTCCTGGTAGCGCCGCCTGACTCGCATCAGGTGATCTTTGACCGTCTCGGGGGAGATGCCCATGCGACGGGCGACCGACTTCAGGGGCAGGCCTGCGGCGTAGAGGCGCAGCGCCTCGAACTCGCGGGGCGCCAGGTGAGGGATCGCGGCGGAGTCGGCCTCCAACGCTCCGGCCCAGTCGCCGCTGAGGAACGGTTGGCCCTCGGCCACCAGCGCCACCGCCTCGACGAGCGTCGACAGTTCATCGCGTTTAGCCACGATGCCGCTGGCTCCGGCGCGAAAGCAGCGCCCGACGAGGCGTACATGCGTCGTTTGGGTGTAGATCAACACCGGCCACCCACGCTCGACGATCGCCTCCACGTTGCTCGTCGGGTCCGAGCCATCACCGAGCTGAAGATCCAGGATCACGACGTCGTACGGTCCGCGAGTCGCCAGGAGCTCCCCGACCGTGCAGGTCGTCATCGCGGTGGCCATGGGCAACGCGGCCTCGAGCGCGTCGATGGCACCACGCAGGACCGGCGGGTGATCATCCACGAGCGCGATGCGCACAGCGTCCACGGGCCAGAGTCCCCCTCTTTCGACCGACGCCGACGGTCTACCGCCGCGAGGTGTCTAGTGACAGCATCGGCGGACACCCCCTCAATGGGGGGCTTCCGCCGGCGGCGAAGACGCCCGAGACTACTTGAAGCTGTAGGCGATTGTGACAGATCGACGGCCCGATGGGGATAGTCGGCTGGATGTTGTCTCTGTCCCGGGGGGCATCTGTGGTCGGCCGCGCCTCATGCACGAACCGTGACGGAGGAGTCGCACCGTGAACCAGTTGACGCTCATCCGGGCCGTGTCGCTCGAGGAGCGGACGTTCGTCCGGCGCGCCCGCGAGACACGACCCCTCCTGACGGCGCTTCTGGGCAGGCTCGGCGGGCGGCGGGATCCTGACATCGAGGATCGCTGGCGCTCCGCTCCCGTCGCGGGGGACACTTTCCTGCCCTTCGACCGTTGGCAGCCCTAGGTCATCTGGTGCACGCGCCGTTCTCCGCATGGATACCTCTTGCGTGAGGCGCTCCCGTGTGTCATCGCACTCCACCCTCGCCGCGGGCGCTACGCAGAACTCCCGGCCTGGTAGTCCCGGGCCGGGAGTCTCGTCGAACCTTTGGGGTCCGAAGGATGGCGCTCGTGTGGGCGGAGGCGGAGGGATTTGAACCCTCGATGGGGTGTGATCCCCAAACCCGCTTAGCAGGCGGGCGCCATAGACCGGACTAGGCGACGCCTCCCCGCCCCCATCCGGGACTCCCGCTGTCGTCCGGGCGAACCTCGTGAGGGCACCCGTCAGGTTACCCGGCCCCGCTCGTCGGGTCCACATAGCGGGTCGGTCCCGACGAGTGGGCCGTCGGGACCGGCGCCCGCAAGGGTACTCGGGGGCCGGACGCCCGGCGAGCAATCATCAGGTGGTGTCTGCCGCGGTCGATCCTGCTCGCGATCCACGGGCGCGGTGATATGGGTGAATATGACTGTCCCAGAATCGAATAGGCTAGGTGAACCGAAAGATCGGTCGGTGCGGTACACCCCGCGCCGGCCCGGCAGGAGAGCACTAGAGGAACTGATGAACCACACGCCGTCCCACTCTGCGGGGTCGAGGATCGCCCTACGAGAGCAGGCGGAGCATACGCCGAGGAGGTTCTACGGCCGGACCGCGCTCGGGATGGTGCTACCCGGGAGCGGCCTGATCTTGCGCAACAAACCGAGCGGATGGGTCCTGATCGGCATCACGTGGGGCGGCGCGATCGCTATCATCGCGCTGGCGCTGACGCGAGGTTTCTCCCGATCGGCGCTGTGGCTCGCGGTCCGACCCAACGCCGTGCTGGTGCTCATGGTCGCCCTCGTCTCTTGGGCGGTCGTCCTGGCGTTATCCATCGTCTATACGGGCTGGCTTCATCGGCCACAGCCGCGCAACGCCGGGCAGACCGCCGCGGCCTTGGCCTGGGTGGGTCTGCTATGCGCCGCCCTCCTGGCGCCCGTGATCATCGGGGCCGCCGACCTGACCGCCCACCGCCAGCTGTTGGTCTCCGCGTTCGGCACCGGCACGTCGCGTGCCGCCGGAGCTGCGGACCCGGACGCGTCTCGAAGCAACCCCTGGGAACGCATCCCCCGGGTCAACCTGCTGTTTCTGGGCTCGGACGGCGCGGCCGACCGGGTCGGCGTTCGCACCGACTCGATCATGGTCATCAGCATCGACACGTCCTCGGGAGCGGCCGTGCTGTTCGGCTTGCCGCGCAACCTGGAAAGTGTGCCGTTCCCCGCGAACAACCCTCTGCACGCCCTGTATCCGGACGGTTACCAGTGCCCCAGCGAGTGCCTGCTCAACGCGGTCTGGGAGGAGGCCGAGCGGCACGCTGACCTGTTCGACAGCGACTCCAGCCCGGGCTTGACCACCACACGAGGCGTCGTCTCGCAGATCCTGGGCTTGACGATGGATGCCACCGTCGTGGTCGACATGCGGGGCTTCGCCGACCTCGTGGACGCCGTCGGCGGCGTCGACATGACCGTGCGCGAGCGCATCCCGACCGGCGGCAAAGTGGAGGGCGGCCAGATCGTGCCGGGCAGCATCACCGGTTGGATCGATTCAGGAGAGCAGCACCTCGACGGGTACCACGCGATGTGGTTCGCCCGGTCGCGAGCCACCACCGATGACTTCAGCCGGATGCGTCGGCAACGGTGCCTCGCGGGGGCGCTCATCGCGCAGGTCGACGCGCAGACCCTGCTCACCCGCTATCCCCAGATTGCGCAGGCCACTCGACAGAACCTCTCCGTCGACATCCCACTGGAGGATCTGTCGGCGTGGGTCGACCTGCTCGCGCAGGTGCAGCGGGCCGGCGCGATCCGTAGCCTGCCCTTCAGTGACCTCAACACGAACACGGGCGATCCCGACTTCGCGCGCATCCGCGCGCTGGTCCAAGAATCCCTGAACCCGGCCGCGAGCACATCGGCGCCGACCACTCCGACAACCACAGCTTCGGCGACGACAGCGCCGGGCCCCACCGGCGAAGCTGGGCGGGTGACGGTTCCGGCCCCCTCGGCGCCCGAGTCAGGTACCGGTCCGGACGCGACAGAGCAGACCACAGACGCCCCCACCACGCAGTCACTCGTCGATCTGTCCGACGCCTGCTGAGACGACTCCTCAAGGGGGGCACGGGTGAGCCGCGTCCCTCGCGTGGCGGCCTATTCGGGAGACCGTACGGGTGAAGGGGCCTCCCCTTGCCAGACCGCGGGCGGCGATCGGTCCGGACGCAGCGAAGGGGCCTCCGACCAGCTGGTCGGAGGCCCCTTCGTTCACGCGATTTGGCGGTACTCGTCCTTACAGCGCCTGGACGTTGTCAGCCTGCGGACCCTTGGGGCCCTGGGTGACCTCGAACTCCACCCGCTGCGCCTCGTCGAGGGAGCGGTAACCGCTTGTCTGGATCGCGCTGTAGTGCACGAAAACGTCGGGGCCGCCGCCGTCCTGAGCGATGAAACCGAAGCCCTTTTCGGCGTTGAACCACTTCACGGTGCCCTGTGCCATGGGGAAAACAACTCTCTGTCGTGTGGCCATCGGTGCCCACACTTCGTGAACACCGGGCTGCGGCATTACCCCGTGCAGCCCGGGACGTGCCCTTCGCCTTGTGATCGAGCCGATCGGGCGGCTTAAGCCATATGCCCAACCACCATGCCAGATCTCGAGGCGTCCTGCGAGGAACTGCTGATGCAACCACAGCAACCGTAGCACGGTGGCCGACAAGCCGTACCGCCATGCCAAGGAGGGTCGTTCGCCAAGGTCGGGGGTTCGACGCGGAGTCGCGCGAAGAACCCTGAGAGCTTCCGTGGGAGGGCCTCGCGCTCAGCTACCCGACGCTCACGCTCTGAGCCGTCCGAGGGGACCGGAGGACCGGCTCCAGTACGACGGCCCCGTTCCCGGCGGCGGAGGGCGTGGGATTCGAACCCACGATGAGGTTGCCCCCATAGCGGTTTTCAAGACCGCCGCACTCGGCCACTATGCGAGCCCTCCCGGGACGCCATCTCATGGCAACCCACCGATCAGTCTACGGGGGGGCGCTGACCACGCCCGCGGCAGAGCGGCGCCGGTCAGATGTCATCGCGCGAGACCGGAGCCAGGCCAGCGCCGGTCGCGATCGGGTTCCACGACTCCAGGAACGCATCCTTCGCCGCGGACGCCTTCTCGTTGGCGGTCAACAAGTCGGGGGCGTCGCCCGCAGGACACGCGAGACTGCCCTCCTCGGCCATCCGCAAGTACACCTGGTCCGCGTCCGCCGACGCCTGCAGGGCGGCGCGCAGCTTGTCTCGAGCGGCCGGCGCGCCGCTGATCTCGCGGAACGGCTCGTCGCCCAGCTCTGTGAGCTTGGCCAGCTGCGCCAGCCGCCCCTGCAGCGCCTCCTGGATCTGCCGCTGCCCGGCGGTTTTGTCCTCCCCGTCGCAGTACGTCGCGACGCCGCGCACCAGCGTCTCTCTCGATCCCTGGCCGCTACGCAGGGTCACCGCGAACGCGTCCGACGACCTCTTGGCGTTGATGCTGGCAGCATCAGGGCTGGTCGTGGCGTCGGTGGTCGGCTGCGTGGTGCCCAGAGCGGTCGCCGCCGCGGGCATGGGCGGCGCGTCGGGGGCCATGCCCCGCTGGGTCGCGCCCCAGACCAGAGCCGCCACCACCAGCACGACGGCCGCGGAAGCGGCCGGGAGCACATGGGGACGGCGCCGCCGCGCAGGGTTCGACCCGGCCGGGTCGATCATCCCGCGCGGACCGGACCCACCGGCAGGACCCGCCCGACGGGCCGCGGCCGACGCCCCGCTCCACGGATCCCGTGGGGCCTCGTCGGGCCACGCGCTGAAGCCGGCGCTCATGGGAGCGGTGACGGGCCCCGAACCTCCCCGCGCAGTCGGCGTAGGCGGCAACGGCGGCACTGGCGGCGTCGGACCGGTTCTGTCGAGGGTCGGGGAGGACACCGTGGCCGCATTCACGTCGCTCTCCGTCGGCGCGGATCCCGGCAGGCGTGACCCACAGGACACGCAGAACTTCGCCTGCGAGGCGAACGGGGAGCCGCACTCAGGGCAGTACCGGGCCATGGTCACCTTCCGCCGTCGACGGCGCCGCCAGCAGATGTCCTCAAGTCCAGCGCTGGTTCGACGACC
>CAJDVG010000046.1_pt1 | contig 13963 bp, 11 predicted proteins | sample 7391321 | NCBI WGS metagenome assembly CAJDVG01 (sample SAMEA7055706, study PRJEB34461) | soil metagenome | biome: terrestrial ecosystem; feature: Peninsula; material: soil | place: Antarctica | collected 2016
CAGATCGGACAGGTCGTCGACGAGTTCCGGGTCGGGGAGGGCGCCGGACGCGGCGGCGTACGCCTCGACCTGCCCCGCCAGCTCGTCGCGGCGTTCCAGGGCCCCGGAATAGGCGGCCTGGCATTGGTCGAGGGCCTGGCCCACCCGGTCGAGACGAGCCAGGTAGTCGCGCACACCGTCCGGGTCGGTCGGCACCTCACCCAGCGCGTCCGGGTCGGGGACCGCCAGGCGGGGGGCCGGGCTGACCTCGGCCACCGCCCGGGCGGCCAAACGGGCGACGGCATGGGCCCGCGCGTCGAGATCCGCCCGCAGCGCGGTGGCGCGCACGGCGCCCTGTCGCGCCTGGACGCGCTTGGCTGCCCCGACGATGAGATCCCGCTCTGCGCGGGCCGCGTCGGACTCCACCACGGGGAGCGACCCGCCGACATCGGCTCCGCGCTGGGCCCGCTCGGCAAGGTCCGTGACCCGCGCGGCCAGTGACGCATGCACGGCCCGCGCGCCTTCTCGCGCGGCCGACGGGACCAACTCGACCTGGTCCCGGATGCGTTCGACCTGCGCCCGTAAGTCGCGCACGCGAGCCTCGACGTCCGGTTCGCTGCCCTCCAGGCGCAGCCGGGAACGCAAGGAGGACGCGAGCGAATCCGACAGGCGGCACGCCTCCGGCAGGCTCACGGCCAGCGCCGAGTCCCGTCCGGTGGCCCCGCCGCCCGCGGCTCCCTCCAGCCCTCCCCAGATCAGCGTCGTGATACGGCGCCGCTCGCTCTCCCCGACCCGACCGGAATCCCACGTGGCCACCAGCAGGTCGTGCCGTCCGGACACGGCTTTCCACAGCGTCATCGACAGCAACACGTCGGCGGTCAGCGCATCACGATCCGGAGCGTGCAGCGCGGCCTCGTCCAGCACGTCCAGCTCGGCGTGGCGCCGATCCCGCCAGGTGCCGAGCGCGTCGAGATAGGCGAGCAGGGCCGCGGGCGCCACATCCTCTCCGAGGCTCCCGGGCGCCGTCGGCGCCACCGCGAACTGGGTGCTCATACCCCGCCCCCGCGCCTCATCGGTACTCCGACAGGCGCCGGCCCACGCCGGTCCAGGCGGCGGCCCCCGCCATGAGGCTGAGCACGAACACCCCGTACCCCGCGACCAGCGGCGGGCGAGAGTCCGCGCCCTCGCCCGCGGCGCGGGCCTGCTGGGACAAGGTGGCGTTGAGGGCGTCGAGGTCCTTCAATCGTCGGCTCACGAGCGTCGCCGTGGTCTGCGTGACGCCGCCCCCCAGCTGTTGGTCGGTGAGCTTCGCGCGCGTGAACTCCTGCCACGCCGTGGAGATCTGGGCGCCCGAGCTCCCGTCGCGATCGACGATCTGCTGCGCGGTGTCCAGATGCGGGGCCCGCCGGCCCACGACGTCGGACACCGCGGAGCCGCGCTGCAGGGCGCTCGCCTCCGCGGCCACGACCGCAGCGCCCTCGGCCCGCACGCGGACGATGTCGTCCACGCGCGCCGACGGACCGGACCGAGAGAGCACGTCGACCCCGACGGCGGTGGCCCCGGCGGTCAACACGAGCGCGCCGACGAGGCCCGCGTTGACGACTCTCTTGCTGCGGGGGGCGATCCACAGGGACACCCCGAGCAGGACCAGGCCCGCCAGGACGCCCCCGCCCGCCACCCGCGCCACGCCCAGCGACGACGAGGGGTTCGGCGGCTTGTCCAGCGTCGCGAGCGCAGCGCTGTACGCGGCGTCCGGCGCGGGCAGACCCGGGCTGGTCGAGTTCCGCTGCCCGTAGGCGGTCGCGAGGGCCGACTGGCGCTGCGCCAGCTGATCGCCGACGGCATAGAGCTGGGCCGCCCTGTCGGGGTAGAGCAGCGCGGTGGCCCCGAGCTGCACGCTCGTGTCCGTGAGCGCCTTGCTGGCGGCGTCGAGCCCGGTCGATCCGGGCGCGGCAGCGACGGCGGCCTCGGCCTCGAACCTGGCCTCGTTCGCACGGATCCCGGCGTACGTCTGGGTGGGCGACGAAACCGGCGCGCCGGCCGCGCTCGCGATGTCGACCATGCCGACGATGCCAGGAATCAAGCAGGCAGCTGCGGCGAGCCCACGCGACCAACGGAGCCGATCCGGCGTGCTGTTCGGCCGGAGCCCACGGGTCGTCCGTGCCCGGCGGGCGACGCCGCCCGGCCGCGCAACCCGCGCTTCCGTCGGCGCGCTCCGCCTTGAGATTCCTTGGGTCGAGAGTCCCTGCGTGGAGGTTCCCTGGGTCGAGAGTCCCTGGGCCGGGGGACCCGGGGTCGCCGCAGGCGCGGGTGCGGCGCTCACGGTGCCCCCCCGTCGTCGTCGGGACCGGCGTCGGCAGCCCCGTCATCGATGGACGGGTCGGGAGAGGGCGATTCGTCGTCGGGGTGGTCCTCCAGGTCGACGCGCTCCAGCGTGCGCAGTTGCTCCAGGGTGGGGTCCTCGACGTCGCGCAGACGCCACGCGTGGCGGCCGATCGCGCCCTCCAGGGCGTTGCGCGCGAACCGGCCGTTGCCGAACGCCTCCCCACGCGGGGTCGCGGCGAGAATCTCGCGGAACCGGGTCAGCGCCCGCCCCGAGAAGTCGTAGTCGTTCTTGTCGGCGAGCTGGGTCAAGATCGCGGCGATCTCATCGTCCGTGTAGTCCGCGAAGTCGATCGTGGTGCGGAACCGGCTCGCCAGCCCCGGGTTGGAATCGATGAACTCCTGCATGGGCGCGGGATATCCGGCGACGATCACCACGAGGTCGTCGCGGTGGTCCTCCATCTCCTTGACGAGGGTGTCGACGGCCTCCTGCGCGTACTGGTCGCCCTTCAGCGCGTACGCCTCGTCGATGAACAGCACCCCGCCCAGCGCCGACGCGACGACCTCGGTCGTCTTCTGGGCCGTCTGCCCGAGATACCCCGCCACCAGCTCGGAACGGTCCACCTCGACCAGCTGGCCCTTCTCCAGCAGTCCCAGCGCCCGATAGATCCCGCCCACCAACCGGGCGACCGTCGTCTTCCCCGTGCCAGGGTTGCCGACGAACACCAGGTGCCGCGTGAGAGCGGCCGACTTCAGCCCGGCCTTGAGGCGCTTGGCCTCGATCTGGAGCAGGGCGACCTGGCGGTGGATCTCGCGCTTGACAGCGGACAGTCCGACGAGCTCGTCCAACTCGGCCAGCAGTTCGTCGAGGGAGCGATCCGGAGGGGCCGGCTTCTCCGCCGGTACGGGCGGCGTCGCGCCCGCCTGGTCGTGTGCGGCCACCCCGGCCGGCGAGGCGGCCCCCGGGTCGGTCGGCGGGGTGGCCGGCGAGACGGCCCTGGGGTCGGTCGGGGCCACGGTCCCGCCACCGGGCCGGCCCCCGCCGACGTCGCCCCCCCAGGAGGGGAAGCCGCGGCTCAAGACGTCCCGCGTCGCTTGTTGCAGGGCGCTGAGCTGGTCGATCACCGACCGCGCGTCGAGCTGGGCCTTGTCCAGGCCGGGGACGGCTCCGGCGCGGGGCAGGTCCGACAGGTCGAAGGGATCCCCGCCGGCGAAGGGATCACGGCCCGCGAGAGCATCGCCGCCGGGGAAGCGAGCCTGTCCCGGTCCCGCGAGCGTTCCCCCGGGGGATACCCCGGCTGCCGCGAGCTGGGACTGACCGGTCACGCTGGCGCGTCCCACGGCGCTAACCGGGGCCCCGTCCAGGGTGCACGCGACCGTGGCCACCTCCACCAGCGCCGTGGCGTACCGCGCAGCCGCCGGATGCCGCTCGGCGACCAGACGAGCCAAACCGGGCGTCGCGCCGGACGCGAAACGCCGGCCACGCGGCGCCGCACCGAAGAAATCAGAGGTCGCCAGGCCGAGCGCCTGCGCCCACGAGGCCGGCACGCTCGACGGGCCACCGCTTTCGAGCACCGCCGCCGACAGCGCCTGCGCCTCCTGGCGCGCGGCCGTCTCGTCGAGCCCTGCCGAGCGCGCGACCCCGACGGCGGCGTCGATCGCCTCGGGCAGCGTCGCGCTCACGGGTGACCATCCCGGGGCATGTCGTCGAGGTCGAGGATCGAGGTCGAGGCAGGCGCCGGGGCTGGCGCTGGCGCCGTGGTCGTCGGAGCGTCGGGCGTCGGGGCGTCGGGCGTCGGGGCGTCGGGCGTCGGGGCGTCAGTCGTCGGCGCGTCAGTCGTCGGCGCCTCGGGCGTCGGGGGCTCAAGCGGAACCCGGGGCTCAAGCGGCTCATGTGCCTCACGCGGCCCTGCGGGTTCGGGCGGCGCTGGAAAGACTGGCTGCGGCGCGGGGACGGTCGGCTGCAGCGCGGGGACGGGTAGGTCGACCATCAGACTCCCTCCGTCCGAGGCGTGCCCGAACTTCTCGGCCAGGAACCGGCCGTGGGCCACCAGCGCCACCGCGTCATCCCGACAGACCGCGTCGAACACGTCGTCCATCGTCGCGCCCAGCAAGTCGAGTTGGTCGACCAGCACCATGAGCGAGGTCCGCCCCCCGTCGACCGGTCGCGTATCGGCGAATCGTCGGGGTAGGCGCAGGTATCCGCTCAGGGCCTCGGGCAGGTAATCGGTCGCGGTCGCCACCACCCAGTACCCGTGCGTGCTGCCGCGCAGCGTGTCGAGCCGGGGCATCGTGTCGCGGACCACATGGGTGACGCGCTCGACGCGCGCGGCGACGCAGCTCGGGACGGCGCCACCGGCGACCATCGCGTCCACCTGGTCGAGGGCGGCGCCGAGGTCGTCGCGTCCGGGCGGCGCGGGCAGCGTGATCCGTTCGGACGGCGGCTCCTCGCGGGCCTCCCGCCGGCCGAACAGGTCACCGAAGGCCATCAGCCCTCCTCACCTCCATACCGTCACTGCCGCGTCTACCGCCGCCACCGCCGCCGCGTCCACCACCGACACCAGCAAGACCGACACCGTCGCCTGCCTCCCGACGTCCCGCGTGGGCGCCCTCACCGCCCCGCCGGGCCGCTCAGGTCCAACGCGCCCGAACCGACCCGCACGTCTTGAGTGCTGACCCGCTCCAGGTAGGTCTGGCTCTTGGCGACCTCGGACTCCAGAACCCCGATCGTCGCGGCCATGGAATCCAGGGCCTGTACGCGGAACGTGTCGATGGCGTCCATCGTGGCGTAAATGTTCTGGAACGCGGTCTGCAGCTGCGGCAGCCCGATCGTCGCGGACGCGGCCTGCTGCTGGATGGCCACCGAGTTGTCGCGCAACATCTGGCTGGTCGACTCGATCAGGTTCGACGTGGTCACGTTGAGCGCGGTGATCTGCTCGAGGACGAGCTGCTGGTTGTTGAGAGCTTGGGCGACGATGATGGCCGTCCGCAACGCGGAAACCGTCGTCGTCGTGGCCCGATCGACGCCCTTGATCAGCTCCAGGTTGTTCTTGATCACGATGTCGATGGCCAAGTAGTTCTGGATCGACACCGCGAGCTGGGTGAGCAGGTCCTGGTGCTTTTGGCGCACGTAGAACAGCACGTCCTGGCGCAGCGCCGTCGCCTTCTCCTGATCGGCGGCGTCGCCGGTCGCGTCCAACGCCGATGCCTGAGCGGCCAGCCGCGCGTCGAGCTGCTCGGCGATGTAGACGTACTGGTTCAGTCGGCCCATCGTCGCCCAGAGCTGCTGCTTCTCCAGGTTCAACGCCGCGTTGTCCTTGGCGAGCTCGTCCTGACCGCTGCGCAGCGCGTGCAGGATGCCGTCGAGATGGGACTGCGCGGACTCGTACTTGCGGAAATAGTCCGTCAGCTTTCCGCCGAACGGGATCATCCCGAGGATCTTCTTGGTGCCCTTGGCTTGGCCCGGATCGAGATCCTCGACGGTGCGGCGCAGTTCGAGCAGCGTCTTGGAGACCGGGGACTCCTTGCTCACCGGCCCGTCCTTCAGCGCCTTGACCGGCGACTTGAGCAGCCGGTTGGACGACTCGGCGGCGGATCGGATGTCGCGGTCGCCCATCGTACGGATGTCCGCGGCGCGCGCGTCGAACGCCGGCGACTTCGCGGCGACCTCGTCGAGGGCCGTGAGGAAGTGGTCGACCTTCGCGTCCAATTGAGGGACGACGGCCGGGTCGACCGCGGGCGCCAACCTGGGCGCCGCCGTCGTGGCGACCGCCTGGGTCGGCGCGGGTGCCTCCAGCGTGAGCACCGATTCCGCGGGCGCTTGCAGCGGCTGGGTCATGGGCGTCTTCCCCCTGTCCGAGGATGTCCGTCGCGGCCGAGGATCCCGGCCGCGCGCTCGACGAGAGCCGCCGAGGGTCCCCGACATCGCCGTCACAGCGTTCCTCATTCAAACGTCTCCCGTCCGGCCCGTCCACCTCGGGGCCCACGTGTCGCGACGGCCTGCCGGTCCGCGCGCGTCGCCCCGGGGTGGGTCCGTCCACATCCCCCACCGCGCGACGGCTCGATCGCTCCGGGTGTGCACGGACCCCCCGGGGCGACCTGCGCGGCGGCAACCTGACATCGACGGGCCCGAGGGTCACGGCTGTGGGCCAGGGCTGTGGGACAGCGCCGCGGGACAACTCCGTGGGGCTGGGCCGGTGCACGATGCACGCACTGCGAGGAGGCAGCGATGGACGTGGCGAGCACGCGGGTCGGAAGCCCCGTACTGCTTGGGGGCCCTGAACGGCTCGGGGGCACTGGCCTGGTCGAGGTGGCGCAGGCCAGGATCGCCGACGACCTGGTCGCGCACGCGAGGCGGCTCACCGAGCAGGCCGATGCGCTGAGCGCGATCCGCGACCGGCTGGCCGGCCGCATAGCGGGGGCGCGATGGCGTTCTCGGGCGGCGTCAGCGTTCCTGGATGAAGCGCGGGACTGCCTGGCTCAGCTCTCCCGTCTGGGCGAGCTCTATGGGGTCGCCGCGGTGCTCGCGCGCGCTGCCGCGCCCCGCCTGTCCCCGCGACAGCCCCCTCTCCAGTCCCCTCTCATGTCCCCTGGCCGGTGATGGAGTCGCAATATGGACGACGGCCTGACGGTGGTCGGCGGCATCGATGTCGACGTGGACGACCTGCACCTGCTGTCCGGGGCGTTGAGCGCGGCCGCGCGGGAGGTCGCCGAGGTTGCCTCGTCGGTGGCGGCTCTTCACGCGGGGATGCAGCCGTCGTTGCTCCTCGCGTCGGCGGCGCGTGGGCCCGCCGGCGGCCCTGGGCCGGCGGCCGCGGTGGCCGGGCTCGGCGAGCTGAGCGGGCCAGAAGCGCTGGTGGTTTCCGCCCGGCTGGCCGCTCTCGGACTGCGGGTCGCCCGCGCCGCGGCAGCGTACGACGGCGCCGAAAGCCAAGTCGTGAGTCGTGTCGCGCAGGTGGACGACGCCCTGGAGGCGACGGCGATCGCCGCCGGATACCTGGCCAACCTCCTGACCGGCACGCGGGAGCGCGGCCCCTGGCGGGGGGCCGACCCCGACTCGCTGTCCGACGCGGCGGGAGGTGCGCTCGCCGGGCTCTACCCGCATCGAGCGATCATCTCGGGGCCCGCGCGCGACCTCGGCGCGGTGCCGGTCCCGACCGGGGTCGCCGACCTGATCCGGGCCATCGACGGGCACCCGGAGCTGGCTCACGGGGACCCGACGCCGGGGCGGGTCGACGTGCTCGCGGTGACGTCCGCCGCCGGCGAGACCTCTTACGTCGTCGCGCTGCCCGGCACGACCTCGCTGCGTCCGCCGATCACGCCGTACGCCGACGACGAGCCGCGCGACATGCGAGCCAACCTCCAGCTGGTGGCCGGTCAGACCACGGCGGAGATGGAGGCTCTGCCGGGAGTGCTCGCGGCCGCGGGGGTGCCGGCGGGCGCCCGGGTCGCGCTCGTCGGGCACAGCCAGGGCGGGCTCACCGCGTACGCGAGCGCGGGCCACCCGGCGCTTCGCGAGCGGTACCGCGTCAGCCACGTCCTCACCGCAGGCTCCCCGGTCGCGGCCATGGCAGCGCCCCGGGGGGTTCGCGTCCTGAGCCTGGAGAACACCGACGACGTCGTGCCGCGCTTGGACGGACGCGCCACGTCCTCCTCGGGAGAGCGCACCACGGTGTCGTTCCCGTCCCTGACGCCCGGCGGCGCGCACGCCCTGGGGCAGTACGAGGAGGCGGCGGTCCGCGTCGACGCCGCCGAAGACGCTCGGTTGGCAGAGTTCCGCGATTCGCTCGCGCGGGCGGGTTTCGTGCCGGGGCCCGGGGGCACGGCGCGCCTCGCGCGGGTGGAGCTGACTTTGGAGCGGTCCCGCTGAGAGACCGCGCAGGGCCGTCATGCCGTGTCGCCGTCGTACCGTGCCGCAGCACGCCATCTGCGTCACGGCATGCCATCCTGAAGGCGCCCGCGCTGAACACCTCGTGAGGAGTACCTATGCCTCCCCGCGTCGCGAGCCGGTTTCCGGCTCGCCCGCACCCGGCTCGCCCGCACCCCGTGCGACCGCGCCGGGGCCTCGTCGTCCTGGTCGGCTGCCTGGTCATGCTCGCGGGAGCTGCGTGCTCCTCGGGGGAACAGCCCTCGACAGAGGCCACCCAGAGCGAGGCCACCCAGAGCGAGGCCATGCAGACCGGGTCCACCACGTCGGGGAAGACCGCCGAAGCGGACCCCTCCACGCCGCCGCCGGGCTCGGGCGCGACGGCGCCCGGTGTCACACCCTCTTCGGCCCCGCCGATCGTGCCGCAGGGCTCGACGAAAGCCAACATCGCGTGCCGCCAGATGTACCCGGTGGTCAACGACGCCATCACCACGTGGAACGCCGCCAACAGCAAGGACAGTCGCGCCGAACTCCAGACCGCCAACGTGGCGCTCAGCCGGGCGGCCGACGCGATCCCGGGCATCGCCTCCGGGAGCGGCGACGCGCGCCTCGTGACGCTGACGGGCGCGACCTCGGCCCAGCTCAAGAAGGTGGTCGGGGACTACTCCAACGACCGGGCTGTCAACGGGGTGCCGTTGCAGCAGGCCACGACGGCCCTGTGGGCGTACTGCGAAACGACCCGATGACGCAGGAGGTGCCCGGCGACGCCGTGGTCGTCGGGAGCGGCATCGCGGGTCTCGTGGCGACGTGCGAGCTGGTCGACGCGGGGCGTCGCGTCGTCCTGCTGGATCAGGAAGGGCCGCAGAGCCTCGGCGGGCAGGCCGCCTGGGCGCTCGGCGGACTGTTCCTCGTCAACACCCCGGAGCAGCGCCGCCTCGGCATCCGTGACGACGTGGAGCTGGCCTGGCAGGACTGGCAGGGACACGCGGAATTCGACCGCAACGTCGACTACTGGCCGCGGCGCTGGGCCCGGTCGTACGTCGAGTTCGCCGCCGGCGAGCAGCGGGCATGGCTGCGCGCGATGGGCGTCCGCTTCTTCCCGATCGTCGGTTGGCCGGAACGCGGCAACGGCACCGCGACCGGCCCCGGCAACTCCGTGCCCCGCTTCCACGTCACGTGGGGCACCGGCCCCGGCCTTCTGCAGCCCTTCGTCGAGCGCGTCCGCGCCGCCGTCGGCACCGGCCAGGTCGACATTCGTTTCCGGCACCGCGTCGACGACCTCGTGCTGACCGGCGGCCGCGTGACCGGAGTGTCCGGCGCGATCCTGGCCGACGACGATCGGCCACGCGGCGTCGCCACGAACCGGGACGTGGTGGGCGACTTCCGCGTGTCGGCCGGCGCGGTGATCCTCGCCGCGGGCGGCATCGGCGGCAATCCCGCCCTGGTCCGGCGACGGTGGCCGATCCACCTGGGCGACCCCCCCCAGGACTTCGTGGTGGGCGTGCCCGCCCACGTCGACGGACGCGTGCAAGGGATCGCCACCCGAGCGGGGGCGAGCCTCGTCAACGGGGACCGTCCGTGGCATTACGTCGAGGGTGTGGCCAACTGGAAGCCCGTCTGGCCCGGCCACGGCATCCGCATCCTGCCCGGCCCCAGCAGCCTATGGCTCGACGCCACCGGAACGCGGCTGCCGCCCCCGCACCTACCGGGCTTCGACACGCTCGGCGCCCTGACGCACCTGTGCGGCACCGGCCACGAGCACTCCTGGTTCGTGGCGACCCGACGCATCGTGGAGAAGGAGTACGTGCTGAACGGCTCGGAGCAGAACCCCGAGCTGACCATGCGGCGCCACGGTGACGTCGCCCGGCTCCTCACCGGTGGCACGCAGAGGTCGCTGCTTCAGTTCGTGCGGCACGGCTCGGACTGGGTGGCCGCCGACGACGTACGCTCCCTTGTCGCCAAGATGAACGTCCTCACCTCCTCCCCACTGCTCGACCCCGTCGCCGTGGACCGCGTCGTGCGCGCCCGGGACGCGCAAATCGCCACCCGATTCACCAAGGACGCGCAGGCGATGGCGATCCACGCGACCCGCGCCCGCCTCGGCCACCGGCTCGTGCGGGTCAGCCCGCCGCACCGCCTCCTGGACCGGTCAGCCGGGCCGCTGGTGGCAGTACGGCTGCGCATCCTCGCCCGGATGTCCCTCGGCGGTCTGGAGACCAACCTGCGCGGGCAGGTGCTGCAGCCGGGAGGGCAAGTCTTCTCCGGCCTGTACGCGGCCGGGGAGGTGGCGGGCTTCGGGGGTGGTGGCATGCACGGTCACCGCTCGCTCGAGGGCGCCTTCCTCGGTGGCTCCCTGTATTCCGGGCGGGTCGCCGGCCGCTTCGCGGCCGAGGAGACCCGCTGAGCCTCCCCTCGTGGGGCGCGCCCCTCGGACAGGCGCCACGTCAGCGACGTACGGTAACCCCGTGACCGTGCCCAAGATCCCCGACAAGCGACGCCTCCCCCGCCTGCCGCGGATGCGGCGGCCGCGGGAGCACCCGCCGGGCGACGTGACGACGCCGCACCCGGCGCCCGTCGGCGAGGACGTCATGCGCATGGCCGCGACCTTCGCCGCCCGGTTCCTCGTGATCGTCGCGTTCTTGTACGTGCTCGTGTGGCTGCTCAGTCAGATCAGCCTTGTCTCGATCACGATCATCGTCGCCATCATGCTCAGCGCCATCCTGCGGCCGATGGTGGACGCCGCCGTCCGCCATCACGCGCCGCGTTGGATCGCGGGCCCGATCGTGTTCTTCGTCGGTGTGGGGGCGGTCGGGATGCTCATGTGGTTCGTGATCACCCAGATCACCAACAACATGGACACGATCACATCGCAACTCCAAAAGGCCGGGCTGTCGATCCTGGAGTGGCTGGAGACCGGGCCGGCGCACATGTCACCCGAACAGGTCAACCAGACCTCGACGCAACTCGCCCAGATCCTCACCAACACCCGCGGCGACGTCATCTCCGGCACGGTGGCGACCGCGACCAGCCTGGTGACGGTGCTGACCGGATCGCTGCTGTGCCTGTTCTCCCTCCTGTTCCTCCTGCTGGACGACGGCACCATGTGGCGCTGGGTGGTCGGGTTGTTTCCCGCCAGCGAGCAGTCGCGCGTGCTCACCGGTGGGGCCGTGGCATGGCGGACGCTCGTCGCTTACATGCGCAGCACGATCCTGCTGGCGTTCATCAACGCCCTCACCATGGTGCCGGTCATGGTGTTCGCGGGCATGGACCTGATCGTCCCGCTCGCGGTCCTGCTCTTCCTCGGCTCGCTCATCCCGATGGTCGGGATGCTGGTGGCCGGCGCCATCCTCATGCTCGTCGCCCTCGTGATGCAGGGCCCGGTCACGGCTCTCGTGATCGGCATCGCCTTGTTCCTGGTCATCCAGCTCGAAGGCAACCTGCTCAACCCGTACATCCTCGGCAAGGCCGTGAGCATCCACCCGCTCGCGATCCTCGCCACCGTCACCGGCGGCACGCTCGTCGGCGGGGTGTTCGGCGCGTTCGTGGCCGTGCCCATGGTCGCGATCGTCAACAACGTGGTCCTCGCGGTCCGCTCCTCCGTGACTCCGGAGCAGGTCAAACACGACCAGGCAGGCGATGCCGTGCAGGAGGTCCTCGACGATCCGGGGGTGCCCTCGCCGGGGGAGCCCACCGGATCCTCCGGCGAGGGCTCGGGCCCCGCCCGGGTCCCCGGCTCCGAGGCCGCGAGCGACGCCCGGACCGGCGCCGGCGGGGCCGGCGGACCCCGCGTGCCCGAGCGCGCCCCCCGCGGGAGTCGCTGAGGCCCTGAACGGGGTCCTCCCGGGTCGTCCCGGGTCGTCCAAGGGCCGCCCTGCAAGGCGCTTGGCGCCCGCGAAAAGGTGGCGCTAGGAATCCGGCTCGACGGCTTCAGGGGGTGCGACTCCTGCCGATAGGGCGGTAGCTACGGCCGCCCGCGGCCGGGAAGGAGTCCCCCTCATGACGTCGTACGGTCTATCCCCCTTGATCAGCGCCGCATCCGTCGCGATCGACCGTCCCATCACCGGTGACCTGCGTTGGCTTTATGCCGGGCCACACGACCTGCGTGGTCTCACAGACTCCGACAGCGCCCTGATCGAGATCGTGACCGGGGAAGTCTTCACCGCCGGCGCTGACGATGTCGGGGTGCGCGTCAGCTTCTTCACGCTCCAGATCGCGATGGACCGCCTCGCCGGCCCGCTCCAGGACGGTGCGGACATCACGATCCCGTACCTGGAGGACGTCTACTCAGCTTACGAGCAGCACTGCCCGCAGGGAAACCCCTGTTCAGGTGACCTGCTCGACCTGGCCCTGGCGTACCTCGTCGGCATCGACCTCGCCGCGCAGGACGCCTCGCGCATGGTCGCCTAGAGCGCGTTACGCCCCCGCTTAAGTTCGCGAGCGCGACACGCGACGCGGCGCCGGGTGATCACTCGGGGGGATCACCCGGCACCGCGCACGCGCCCTGCACGCGAGCGCTGCGGAGTCGCTCAATCCCGCGCAGGGACGTGGTGGACGCGGCGCACCCCGAGGACCTCGTACGCGATCGTCAGCGCCAGATCGACGTCGAGTCCCTCGGCGAGCGGGGTCAGCTCGACGACACCGTGTCGCACCGCGATGCCCCATCCGTCCTGGTTATAGCCATGGAACGCCGAGACGACGTCGCCGAAGAGGTCGTCGTCCGAGCGCCACAGGGCGCGCAGGACGTCGCCCGGGCTGACGACTCCGACCAGTCGACCCTCGCGCACCACGGGCAGCGTCTCGTGCGAATCTCCCGCCAGCGCCCCCATGAGGTCGACCACGTCGACGCCCTCGGCTGTCGTGACGGGCTCGTGCATGATCTCCCCCACCGTTGCGGCCAGAGGCCGGCCTTCGGTGGGCGGGATGTCGTGCGCGCGCCGATCCGGCTCGAGGAGGTGCTTCACCAGGTCGACCTCGGACAGCGCCCCGACCACCAGGCCGGCCTCGTCCACGATCGGCAGAGCCGAGATCCTCCGCTCGGCCATGATCTTCAGGGCCTCCTCCAGCTCGGCGTCGGGTCGAACGCTCACGGCCGGAGCCGTCATGATCTCGCGGACCAGCACGGATTGCTCCTTCACAGCTCGACAGATACAGATCGACAATCGGGTGCACCAGCACGCACGCCAGAGCGCCGGCACGTCGCGGGTGTCGCTCGCGGCCGTGGCGGCCGTCCGTCCCGGACGTGGTCAGGCCAGTCTGTCAGCGGTCCGTGCTGTCCGGCCAGGAGATTCCCTCACGTCTTCGTTCGCGTCGGCGAGAGACCCCACGACCAGGCACGCACCGGCCACCGCGAACGACTCGATCCAGGGGGCGTCCTCCCGCGCGCCGTGGGCGTCGAAGATCCCCGCGACGATGCCGCAGTGGAAGGCGCAGACGACCTCCGGGACCGCGCGGGCGGCTTCCAGGACCGGGCATTGGCACAGTCGTACCTGTCCGTCGACGCCCTGCTGCGGGTCGAATCCGTGCGTGGTGAAGATCGCGCAACACGACCGCCGGGCCGCTTGGAGCGTAAGTTCCTCCGGATCGCACAGCGTGCGCCCGTAGGCGAGCCCCGCGTCGAACCCGAACCGCGCGGGGTCGGCCACGCTCGCCTGCACCTGCCGGGCGAGCGCGACGCCGAGGATCGCGTACTCGCGCACCTGCGGTCGGTACGGCTCGACCGGCTCGGCGCGGTAGAGGACGGCCGGACGCCCCCGACCTTGGGCGGGCGCCGTCGTGCGCGAGACGAGCCCCGCGGCG
>CAJDVG010000058.1_pt1 | contig 12744 bp, 4 predicted proteins | sample 7391321 | NCBI WGS metagenome assembly CAJDVG01 (sample SAMEA7055706, study PRJEB34461) | soil metagenome | biome: terrestrial ecosystem; feature: Peninsula; material: soil | place: Antarctica | collected 2016
GTGGTCGCGCCGGTTGATGAGATTTTGGCGAAGGTGACCGGCATCGTGGCGGAGATGACGGGTTATCCGACGGAGTTGTTGGATCCGGATCTGGATTTGGAGGCGGATCTGGGGGTGGACACGGTCAAGCAGGCGGAGGTGTTCGCTGCGGTCCGGAGTGAGTGGGTTCTGGAGCGGGACGAGGATCTGCGTTTGCGGGATTTCCCGACTTTGCGGCATGTGGCCGGGTATGTGCGTGGGCGGCTTGGGTTGCCCGAGCCCGGTGCTGCGGCACCCGTTACTCCCGGTGGGGCTGCCCCTGTTTCACCGGTTGCCCCGACGGCAGCGTCCGGGTCTGCGCCGGCAGGGACGGTGTCCGCGCCGACCGTGTCTGTGGGCGTGCCGGTTGATGAGATTTTGGCGAAGGTGACCGGCATCGTGGCGGAGATGACGGGTTATCCGACGGAGTTGTTGGATCCGGATCTGGATCTGGAGGCGGAATGAGATTTTGGCGAAGGTGACCGGCATCGTGGCGGAGATGACGGGTTATCCGACGGAGTTGTTGGATCCGGATTTGGATCTGGAGGCGGATCTGGGGGTGGACACGGTCAAGCAGGCGGAGGTGTTCGCTGCGGTCCGGGGTGAGTACGCCCTGGGGCGGGATGAGAACCTGCAGCTGCGTGAGTTTCCCACGTTGAACCATGTGGCCGGGTGGGTCCGCGGCACAAGCCTGGTCGTGGGAGACCTCGACGCGGTCGACGCGCTCCCGCGGCGCATCCCCGTACCGTCGTTGCGGCCCGCGCTCGACGCGTGCACAGCGACCGGGGTGGACCTCGAGGGCGCGCGCGTCGTGGTGATGCTCGACGAGGGTGGTGTAGGCGCCGCGCTGCTGAAACGCTTGGCAAAGGCGGGCGCAACCGCCCTTGTCCTGGAGCCAGGCGTCAGCACCGAGGACCTGGACCAAGCGCTGGAGACATGGCGGGGCGAGGCGCCCATCACCGGCGTCTATTGGCTTGCCGGCCTCGACGACGAGCGCGAGCTCGCGTCGTACGACCTGGACGCTTGGCACGAGGCCACTCGCCGCCGCGTCAAGAGCCTCTACCGGGCCATGCGGCGACTGTGGGACGACAGCCCGTTCCTGGTGTCGGCCACGTACCTGGGCGGTTACCACGGGTACGACGCCGCAGGTGCGACCGGCGTGCTCGGCGGCTCGGTGACCGGCTTCACCAAGTCATATAAGAAGGAGCGGCCGGATGCCCTCGTCAAGGCCGTCGACCTGCCGGCCAGCCGCAAGACCGCGACCGTCGCCGACCTGCTGATCGCTGAAACGCTCGCCGACCCAGGTTGCGTCGAGATCGGGCTGGTCGGCGGGAGGCGGTACGGAGTGGGATTCGTCGAGATCCCGTTCGGCGAGCGCGACGGCGACGACAGCGTCGGAGAGGGCGGCCTCCCGCTCACGTCCGACACGGTGTTCGTCGTCACCGGCGCGGCCGGCTCGATCGTCTCGGCGATCACCGCGGATCTGGCGAAGGCGTCGCAGGGCACGTTCCACCTGCTCGACCTGACCCCGACGCCTGATGCGAAGGACCCAGACATCGCGGCGTTCCGATCCGACAAGAACAGCCTCAAGGGTCTCCTCGCGAGGCGGATGACCGAGCGCGGCGACAAGGCGACCCCGGTCGCCATCGAGCGGGAGATCGCCGGGATCGAGCGGCGCAGCGCGGCGCTTGACGCCATCGAAGCCGTGCAGGCCGCCGGCGGGACGGCGCACTACTACAGCGTCGACCTCACCGACGTTGACGGCGTGGGCGCCGCGATCTCGCAGGTGCTGGACGTCAGCGGCCGGATCGACGTCCTCCTGCACGCCGCTGGCGTGGAGATCAGCCGCAACCTGCCGGAGAAGGAGCCGCGCGAGTACGACCTGGTCTTCGACGTCAAGTGCGATGGGTGGTTCGCGCTGCGCAAGGCGCTCGCCGGTCAGGAGCTGAAGGCGACAGCCGTGTTCTCCTCGGTAGCCGGTCGATTCGGCAACCAGGGCCAGACCGACTATTCGGCCGCCAACGACCTGATGTGCAAGGCGATGTCGAACCTGCGCAACACCACCCCAGGCACCCGGGGCCTCGCCCTGGACTGGACGGCCTGGGGCGGGATCGGCATGGCGACTCGTGGGTCGATCCCGACGATCATGGCCGCCGCCGGCGTGGAAATGCTGCCGCCGGAGGCGGGCGTGGCGTGGATTCGCCGGGAGTTGACCGACTCTGCCTTCTCGGGCGAGGTCGTCGTGGCGGGGACGCTCGGCATGATGGCCCAGGAGTACGACGCCACCGGTGGCCTCGACGTCGGCACGGTGGCCGACACCCCTCGCGGCCCCATGATCGGTGACATCACCACCAGCGTGCACAGCGGGTGGACCTCGAAGGTCACGCTCGACCCGGTGCGCCAGCCGTTCCTCAACGATCATCGGATCGACGGGACCGCGGTCCTGCCGGGGGTCATGGGCATGGAGTCGTTCGCCGAGGTGGCTGCCCTCGCCGCCCCGGCCGGTTACCGCGTCGCCGCCGTGGAGGAGGTCGAGTTTGCCGCGCCCGTGAAGTTCTTCCGGGACGGTGTGCGCGAGCTGACCGTCAGCGCCGTGATCGGCCCGGACCCGTCGGGGGGAGGCGACCTGCTCGCACGGTGCGCCCTCACCGCTGAGCGGTCGTTGCCCGGCCAAGAGGCTCCGGTGATCACGACTCACTTCAGAGGGTCGGTCCGGCTCACCGAGGCAGACGCACCGAACGTCGAGAAGTACACGGGTGACCTGGCCCAGGCCGACGCGGCCCTGGATGCCGGGCAGGTATATACCTTCTACTTCCACGGGCCGGCGTACCAGGTGGTCGAGTCCGCGTGGCGTAACGGCGAGGGCTCCACCGCCCGCTTGGCCGCGGATCTGCCGGCCAACTCCGACCCGGCCGACGCGCCGCTGGTCACCGCTCCACGCCTCGTGGAGCTGTGCTTCCAGACGGCCGGGCTGTGGCAGGCAGGCCGCGATGAGTTGCTGGCCCTGCCGCAGCACGTTGGTCGAGTCCGAGTCCTCTCCGACGAGGCCACGGCGGCGCAGCCGCTGACGGCGCACGCGGAGCGGGACACCGACGGATCCTTTGACGTCGTCGTGGTGGACGCGAAGGGCAAAGAGGTGGTCCGCCTGGATGGGTACCGCACCATCGAGATGCCCGCCCCGCTGCCGCCGGAGGTGGCACCTGCTCTGCGGGCGGCCTACGGTGACGGCGACGCGGGCCGCTCCGACGACGGAGACTGAGGACCGCACCGGGCCGGACCGCCACGACGAACCCATGACGACGGGAGCCCATCCATGGCCACGCACGACAACGGATCCGAAGAGACCCCTCTCTTCTCCCGATTGGCGGTCCTCGAGCGCGGTGAGGCCGCGATCCGCATCCTGAGCGCGGTCGAAAACCTCAGCCCCGGGAACCGGGACATCGGCACGCTGCTGGTGCACGCTCGCTCGATGGGTCAACCCTGGTATGCGCGTGAGGCGGACGAGGTGCTGCAGGTAGGTCACGACGGGCAGGCCGACCCCGAGCCGCTGACGAACGCGTTGCTCGGGGCGGGAGCAGACATGGTGTGGCCGTCGCGTTCGCTGTGCCGCGACCACGTCCGTCTGGTGGAGTCGCTGGAGAAGGCCGGGCTGACGGTGGTCGGCCCGTCTTCGGCGGTGCTGGCGCGGCTCGTAGATCCCCCGGCACTGGCCCGCGTCGCGCAGGAGGCGGGGGTGGCGCTATCGCTGGCGCCGCGCGACCCCTCGACCACCCGCAGCCTGGACGTGACGGTCCTGCGCGACGTAGCCGGTGCGTCCTGGGTGCTCGGGCCCCGGGAGAGCAGCGTACGGCGCGGCGACGCGACGCTCATCGCCGAGACGCCGGCCGCGTTCCTACCGGCAGGCGCGCAGGAGCGGATGCAGCGGGAAGCCACCGCCTTGTTCGACGCTGTCGGGTACGTCGGCGGAGGGGTCGTACGCTTTGCCCTGGACACCTCGACGGACGAACTGGTGTGCTCCGGGGTGAACCCCGGCGGCTGCCTCGACACGGCACTTCTGCAGGTGGTGACCGGCGTCGACCTCGCCGGTCTCCTGCTGCGGATCGCCGCTGGCCAGACCCTGCCCGACGCGCCGCCCAGGGTGGACGGGCACGCCGTGGAGGCCCGCGTGCTCGCGATCGACCCGGAGGCGGGGCACCGCCCCACCGGCGGGACGATCCAGTTGTTCACCCCGCCGACCGGGGCCGGTGTCTATTCCGAGATCGCGCTGCGCGAGGGCGACACGGTCGACGCGACCCTCGACCCGCTTATCGCGTCGGTCAGCGCGTGGGGCCAGGAGCGGGCAGAGGCGATCGCCCGCGTCCGCGTCGCCCTGGACCGCCTCCAGCTCGTCGTTTCCGCGGGTGCCACCAATCGCACGGCCCTGCTCGGGCTGCTGGCCCAGCACGAGTTCGCGGCGGGTCCCGTGCCTGCCGCCTGGTACGACGATCTCGTCGCGAGCGGCGCCACCGCCCCCACGCCCGACCCGGTGGCGATCGTCGCCGCGGCCGTCGAGATCTACGAGACCGATCTCGCGGAGGTCCGCCGCTCTTTTCGGGCCAGCGCCGCCCGGGGCCGCCCTCAACACCCCGAGCGCGTGGGGCGGGTCATCAACGTCGCCTACCGCGGCGCTCGGCATCGCCTCAAGGTCGACAAGGTGGCTGCGTCCACCTACCGCGTCCATGACGGCGTGGGCGTCGATGTCACGGTGGAGCGTCTTGGGGACTACGCTCGCCGGCTCACGGTCGCAGGACGCAAACACCGGGTGATCGCCGTCCCCGGCGACGACCAGGTCCGCTTGGAAATCAACGGCGTCTCGCACACCGTGGTGCGCCAGGACGGCGTGGTGCTGCGCACCGCGGCCCCGGCACTTGTCGCCTCCGTCCTGGTCGAGCCTGGGCAGCGCGTCATCCGCGGGCAGGGGATCGCGGTGCTGGAGTCCATGAAGATGGTCACCACGGTGACCTCCACCGTGGACGGCGTGGTGGCCGCGGTGGCTGTGCTGCCCACCGAACAGGTAGACACCGGCGTGCCCCTCGTACGCATCCGGGCCGACGCGGGCCACGCAGGCGCCGAGGAGCGCGCGGCGGCCGACGAGGACGCCGTGACCCTTGATCGCCTGGCGCCGCCTGCGGGGGCGCGCCGCCCCATCTTCGAGCGGCTCCGTGACTGCCTGCTTGGCTACGACATCGACGGGCCGAACGTGGCCGCGCTCGTCCAGGACTACCGGGCGCTGGTCGCCTCCCGACACCCGGACGACGCGGGTCTGCGCGCCGACGAAGACATGTTCTGCGACCTGTTCGCCGATGTCGGCTCCCTCTACCGGCCACGCACCGAGGCCGAGTCCGACGACCACGGCGCGCAGGCCGAGCTCGGTGGTCAGAGCAACACGCAGGAATACTTCCTCGCGTTTCTGACCTGGCTCGACGCTGACCGTGCGGGCTTGTCCCTGCGGTACCGGGCTCGCCTCGAGCGCGCTCTGGCCCGGTACGGGGTTCGCTCGCTCGACGACGGGGACGCCGTCGAGGCGGCCACGCTGTGGATGTTCCGTTCCTTCGAGCGGGTTCCCACGCTGGCGTCCTTGGTCGTCGAGATGCTGGTCCGCCGCCTTTACGTGGGGCGGAGCCATCCAAAGACCGCCACGCCGCAACTGCGCGGCCGGCTCGAACGGCTCATCGGGGCGACGGAGGGTCGCCAGCGAGAGGTGGCGGACCTCGCCCGGGACGTGCTTTTCCACCTGTACGAGGAGCCGGTTCTCGACCGGGCGGAGGAGGACTCGTACCTCGACTCTCGCGCCAGGCTGCAGGCGCTCGGGACGGCCACCGGCGATGAGCGCCTGGAGCACGTCGGCGCCCTCGTGGCCCGCCCGTACCCCCTGCGTCCGGTGCTTCTCGAAGCCTGGCTGGCTCTGCTCGGCTCCACCGACGAGACGGCTCCCGCCGTCCGTGACGGTGTGCTCACCACGTACCTGCGGCGTTACTACCGCACCCGGAAGATCACCAAGGTCGGCTCCCGCATCATCGACGGATTCCAGCTCGCGCACTGCGAGTACCTCCGCGAGGGCGCGACGATCCACGTCGTGGTGGCCTATGGACCGCTCTCGGACGTGCCTCGTCTGGCGCGGGCCGTCGCCACGCACCTGTCCACCGAGGCGTTCCAGTGCGATGCCGTCGTGGAGGTGGTCGCCTGGGACGACGACACGTGCCCGGATGATTCCGACGACACGGTTGCCGCTCTTGACGAGTTGTTGCTCGACGCCGACTTCGGCCGCGCGTTGCGCCGCCTCGACATCACGCTGACCTACCTTCAGGGGGAGGGCGGCCAGCAGCAGCGGACCCGGCACGCCACGTATCGCAGCGCGGACGACGGTCGGTTCGCCGAGGACAAGCGGTACCGCAATCTGCACCCGATGCTCGCCAAGAGGCTCGACCTGTGGCGCCTGTCGACCTTCGAGCTCACCCGGCTGCCGTCGCCCGAGGATGTCTACGTCTTCGACGGGGTGGCCCGCGAGAATCTGAAAGACCGGCGCGTCTTCGCGCTCGGGGAGATCCGAGATCTCGAGCCGCTCGTCGACGAACGGACGGGAGCAACCACCTACCCGCGGCTCGGCCGCGTCGGCCTGGAGGCGCTCGCGGCCATGCGCGCGGCTCTCGCCCGCCACCCTGCGCGGGAGCGTCCGACGGCCAATCGGCTGGTGCTGCTCGTGCGGCCCGTCTGGGACATCCCCGCTGAGCAGTGGCACGACCTGTTCTCGGCGTACGAGGGGCTCGCGAGGGGGACGGGGCTGCAGAAGGTCGTCCTTCACGTGAAGCTGCCCGAGCGAGCCATGGACGGCACCACGACGATCGAGGATCGTGTCCTGACGCTGGAGGGGCTCGGCGGCGGCGGTCTGTCGGTGCGGGTGAGCGAGGTCGGGCCGAACCCGGTGCGGCCGCTCACCCCGTACGCGCAGAAGGTGCTCACGGCGGCCCGGTTCGGCTCGCCGTATCCGTACGAAATCGTGCGCATGCTGACCCCGGCGCCGAGCGACGCCTCGACGTTCCCGCCGGGAAGTTTCCAGGAACTGGACCTGGGACCCGATGACGAGCTGGCCCCCGTCGATCGTGAGCCGGGGCGCAACCAGGCTCACCTCGTGGTCGGGCTGATCAGCAACATCACCGATGTGCACCCTGAGGGGATGTCCCGGGTGGCGATCCTGTCCGACCCGACCCAGGGGCTGGGCAACCTCGCCGAGCCGGAGTGCCGGCGGATCAACGCCGCGCTGCGCTATGCGCTGGCGCGCCAGATCCCGCTGGAATGGTACGCCGTGAGCTCCGGCGCGCTGATCGCGCTGGACTCCGGCACCGAGAACATGGACTGGATCAGCAACACGCTGCGGGAGATCATCGAGTACACGCAGGCCGGCGGCGAGATCAACATCATCGTGACCGGCATCAACGTGGGCGGCCAACCGTACTGGAACGCTGAGTCCACGATGCTCATGCACACCCGCGGAATCCTGATCATGACGCCCGCCAGCACGATGGTTCTCACGGGCAAGCAGGCGTTGGATTTCTCGGGGGCGGTGTCGGCGGACGACAACGACGGCATCGGCGGTTACGACCGGATCATGGGGCCGAACGGGCAGGCGCAGTACTGGGCGCCGAGCTTCCCGGAGGCGTGCAGCATGCTGTTGCGGCATTACGACTACACGTACGTGGTGCCGGGGGAGCGGTTCCCGCGGCGACGGCCCACGAATGACCCGGCCGCTCGCGACGTGCGCTCGAGCCCGCATGCACCGGCGCCGGGCTCGACCTTCACGACGGTCGGAGACATCTTCGACATGGTCACGAACCCGGAACGCAAGTCACCGTTCGACATGCGGTCCCTGATGCGGGCCGTGGTCGACACCGACTGCGAGCCGTTGGAGCGGTGGAAGGACTGGCAAGACGCCGACACGATCATCACCTGGGACGGCACGGTCGGCGGCATCCCGGTGTGCCTGCTCGCCATGGAGTCCCACCGGGTGCAACGGCGCGGGTTCGTTCCCTCGTACGGGCCGCCTGCGTGGACGGCTGGGACGTTGTTCCCGCAGTCCGCGCGCAAGGCGTCGCGCACGATCAACGCCACGTCGGGCAACCGGCCGCTGGTGGTGCTGGCGAACCTGTCGGGTTTCGACGGCTCCCCGGAGTCGATGCGCAACTGGCAGTTGGAGTACGGCGCGGAGATCGGCCGGTCCATCACGAACTTCAAGGGACCGATCGTGTTCGTGGTCGTGTCTCGCTATCACGGTGGGGCGTTCGTGGTCTTCTCCAAGCAGCTGAACTCCGGGATGGTGATCGCGGCGGTCGAAGGGTCGTACGCGTCAGTGATCGGGGGTGCCCCTGCGGCGGCCACCGTGTTCGCTCGAGAGGTGAAGCAGCGCACCGAGAAGGACAGCAGGGTGGTGCAGGCACGCGCGGCCGCGGCGACAGCTTCCGGCGCGGAGGCGGGGGCGCTGCGGGCGGCGGCAGCTCGGACCCTAGAGGTGGTCCGCTCGGAGCGCCTGCGCGAGGTAGCCGACGAATTCGACGCGATCCACACGATCGAGCGGGCCCAGCGGGTCGGGTCCGTGGACAAGATCATCCCGGCGGAGACCATCCGGCCGTTCATCATCGACGCCTTGGAACGCGGCATGGCGGCGTCCGAGGCTCGCGGTTGACGGGGATCTGCAGCCAAGTCAGTGTCGTCTCTCGACGGCACTGTGCGCCACGCGAAAGGGACCGGTCATGACGAACCACCACATTAAGATCGAACCGCTCGGCGGTCACGATCATCTGGTCAGCGTGACGGGGGGAGAGGCCGACGTCGAGTTCACCGTCCGCGCCATGCCCGCCTCACTCGACGCCCTGGGCTTCCCGGCCGCTCGCGAGCCGGATGTCGTGGCGGCCACCGTGGACTTCCTGATCCGGCGCCAAGGCGCCGAGGATCTTCCCGGGTTCGTCGATCTCGACGACGCATGTGCGGCGTACGAGGATCTGCCCTCCGAGCTCGCCCGCCGACTGTCATGAAGCGGCCAGCGCGCGACCACGGGGTCAGAAGACCGCCCGAGGTTCACACGGGTCTCCAGCGGGAGCCATTGTGAAGTCCGAGAAGCGTCTGAGCCGTCCTATCCAGCTTCCCCGCGCCCCGTGGTCCCGATGCCTGGCCCAACCGTGCCGCGTCAACGTGTCGCAGCAGCGCTTCTGCGGGCAGACCAAGGATAGAGTGGGGCCGCTGGTTCTTCCCTGGCCGTGCGCGGTGCGGGAAGTCGTAAGAGGGAACCCGGTGCGAGTCCGGGACTGCCCCGCAGCGGTCAGTGGGAACGAACGCCGTCACCCGCACTAGGAAGCGCCAGGGAAACGACGGTCAGTAGGAGACTGCGGCGTACGCCGTGCAACGCCCGCGAGTCCGAAGACCTGCCAGTCCGCCCGCGTAGACGCGCGGGTGCCCGCGTTCGTCGCCTCGAGGGACGCAGGAACGTCGCTCGTCGGCATTGGGTGCCGGCGGGGGCGCTCCGTTCAGCTCCCGAGGCCTTCCCTCGGGAGGTCCACGCATGACTCCGCCCACATCGCTCAACACCACGCTGCCTATCCTCCACCTCGCCCCCACCCAGCCATCGGCGGGCGAGCTTTCGTGAACGACGCGCCGGAGCAGCTGCTGCCACTCGCCGACGGCTTCGAGACGCTCTCTCGTGGCCAGTGGCAGGACCTTGTGGCCAAGGTCGTCAACCGCGGCCGCCCAGACGACAAAAAGGTGTCCGGGCAGACCGCCGAGCAACGCCTGCGCTTCACCACGGTCGAAGGCGTGACGATCGACCCGATGTACATGGCGCCCGAAGAGCCTCAACCCACCGGTTATCCCGGTGTCATGCCATTCACGCGGGGCAGCGGCCACCGGCCGCTCAGCGTGCCGTGGGGAGTACGGGTCTTTCACGATGATCCGGACGTCGACGTGACGCGCGAAGCCGTCCTCACCGACATGGAACGCGGCGCAACCTCTGTGTGGCTGGAGGTCGGCGACCACGCGATCCCCGCCGACAAACTGGGGGTCGTGCTGCAGGACGTACTCCTCGACCTGGCTCCCGTCTGTGTCAGTAGCGCCACCGACCAGGCGGCTGCTGCCGAGGCGTTGCGCCTCGTGTGGCGGAACCGAGGCCTGCTCACCCGCCAAGCGCGAGGCAATCTGGGCCTCGACCCGTTGGGCGAGGCGGCTCGACGCGGTCAGGTACCCGACTGGACCGGGATGGCCGACGCGGTCAGGGACTGCCTGAGCGACTACCCGATGGTGACGGCGCTCTCGGTCGACATGCGTCCCTATCACGACGCTGGCGCCGGCGATGTGGACGAGGTGGCCTTCGCCGTCGCGACGGGAGTCGCCTACCTGCGCGAACTCGAGGAAGCCGGCGTCGCGCCCCAGGCCGCCTTCGGGCAGATCGAGTTCCGGATCAACGCCACGACGGATGAGTTCCTCACGATCGCCAAGGTGCGCGCATTGCGACGAGTATGGGCTCGCATCGGGGAGCAGTGCGGTGTGCCGGAGACTCAACGCGGTGCCCGGATCCACGCGGTCAGCTCGTGGCGCATGATGAGCCGTGATGACCCCTACGTCAACGTCCTTCGGGTCACGATGGCCTGTTTCGGTGCGGCCGTGGGAGGCGCCGATGCGGTCACCGCGCTGCCGTTCGACACGGTCGCCGGCTACCCCGACGCGCACAGCCGTCGCATCGCGCGCAACTCGCAGTTGCTGCTTGCCGAAGAATCGAACGTCGGCCGCGTCATCGACCCGGCGGGCGGCAGTTGGTACGTGGAGTCCCTGACGGATGAACTGGCTCGCGCTGCCTGGTCTGCCTTTCAGGAGATCGAGACCGGCGGAGGGATGGGATCGGCCCTCGCCACTGGAGACGTGCGCCGCAAGACCGAGACGGTCTCGGCGGAACGGGCTCGGAGGCTGGCGACCCGCCAGTTGCCGATTACCGGAGTGAGCATGTTTCCGCAGGTCGACGAGATTCCGCTGCAGCGTAAAAAGCGCTCGACCCCGTCCGGGCCCTTAGATCCGGCCACCGCGGGCGGGTTGGTTTCCCACCGCGACACCGAGATCTTCGAGCGGCTACGAGATCGCTCGACCGCGTATGCGCAGGCCCACGGGACGCCACCGACGATATTCCTCGCGTGTCTGGGGATGCGGCGTGATTTCGGCGCCCGGGAGACGTTCGTCTCGAGCCTGCTCGGCGTCGCCGGCATCATGACCGCTCCGAGCGAGGGCGGCACGACCGCGGAGATCGCGTCGCGAGCTCACGACGCGCATGCGCGCATCGCCGTACTCTGTTCGTCCGCGTCGCGGTACGCGGAGGAGGGCGCGGCGGTGGCCGCCGCACTCCGTGGGGCCGGCGTCGAGCACCTGTACATCGCGGGCAGTCCGACTGAGCTGGGCGAGGACGCCGGCGTTGTCGACGGGGCCCTCGCCGTGGGCGTCGATGTCGTGACCCTTTTGAACGATCTGCTCGATCGGCTTGACGCACCTACCGCCGAACCGGCCCACGCCGTGCCGGCGGACGCTCGCACGACCTTGGAGGGAACTCAGGCATGAGCACCATTCCGCGTTTCGATCAGATCGATCTCGGGGCTGCCACGCCGCCCGATGATGGCGAGGCTCGATGGCAGAAGCTCGTCGAAGCCAACGCGTCGTACTCGACCGGCTGGCAGACGCCCGAGAACGTTCTGGTGCCCCCGCTGTATACGGAGGCCGACCTGGAAGGTCTGGACTTCCTGCACACCGTGCCCGGCGCGGCGCCCTTCTTGCGCGGCCCTTACGCGACGATGTACACCAACCAGCCGTGGACGATCCGGCAGTACGCCGGCTTCTCCACCGCCGAGGAGTCCAACGCGTTCTACCGACGGAACCTCGCGGCGGGCCAGAAGGGCCTATCGGTGGCGTTCGACCTGGCCACCCACCGCGGTTACGACTCCGATCATCCCCGCGTCGAGGGTGACGTCGGCATGGCGGGTGTCGCGATCGACTCCATCTATGACATGCGCACCCTCTTCGACAGGATCCCCCTGGACAAGATGAGCGTGTCGATGACGATGAACGGCGCGGTGCTGCCCGTGCTGGCGTTGTACGTCGTCGCCGCTGAGGAGCAGGGCGTCAGTCCTGCGCAGCTGTCGGGGACGATTCAGAACGACATCCTCAAAGAGTTTATGGTCCGGAATACCTACATCTATCCACCGACGCCGTCGATGCGGATCATCTCCGACATCTTCTCGTTCACCAGCGCGAACATGCCTCGATACAACTCGATCTCCATCTCCGGCTATCACATGCAGGAGGCGGGTGCGACGGCCGATCTGGAACTGGCCTACACGCTCGCCGACGGGGTGGAGTACATCCGCGCAGGTCGCGCCGTAGGCCTCGAGGTCGACGTCTTCGCGCCCAGGCTGTCCTTCTTTTGGGCGATCGGCATGAACTTCTTCATGGAGATTGCCAAGCTGCGTGCCGCCCGACTGCTCTGGGCACGGTTGGTGCGCGACTTCGGTCCGAAGAACGAGAAGTCCATGTCGTTGCGGACTCATTCTCAGACGTCCGGGTGGTCCCTGACCGCACAGGACGTTTTCAACAATGTCGCGCGCACGTGCATCGAGGCGATGGCCGCCACTCAGGGGCATACCCAGTCGCTGCACACGAACGCCTTGG
>CAJDVG010000085.1_pt1 | contig 12672 bp, 9 predicted proteins | sample 7391321 | NCBI WGS metagenome assembly CAJDVG01 (sample SAMEA7055706, study PRJEB34461) | soil metagenome | biome: terrestrial ecosystem; feature: Peninsula; material: soil | place: Antarctica | collected 2016
GTGCCGGCTCGCGACGAGGCCACCGAGCGCGACGTCGACCCGATGCGGCTGACGAGCGTCGACGGGCGGTGGTATCTAGAGGGCTGGTGCCACCGCTCCTCCGACGTACGGCTGTTCCGCCTCGACCGGATCGAAGCGGTGCAGGTCCTCGACGAGATGGGTGTGCCGCCACCGCACGCTCGTCCGCGCAACCTCGACGAGGGGGTCTTCCAGGCCCGCCCCGATGACCTTGTGATCGTCCTGGAGTTGACCGACGAGGCGGCGTGGGTCGCCGACTACTACCCGCATGTCTCCCTCGACGGATCCCGGCTCACTTTGCAGACGGGAGACGTCGCCTGGCTGCGGCGACTCGCGTGGCGGCTCGGCGGCTCCGCCCGGATCGTCGAGCCGGCCTGGTTGGCGCGAGAGGTCGCCGATGGAGCAGCGGCCGCGTTGGCGGCGTACGAGCACCCGATCGTGGAAGCACATCTCGACCCGTGAAGAACAGCGGAACAGGACTGATCCTCGCCCGGGCCGCGCGTTCCGCCAGCGAAACGGACGTGGCGGGACGGACGTGGCGTGACGGCCGTAGAATTGAGGTGATGGGCGCAAAGCGCCCGAAGACGTCGAGCACCACACCACGTGAGGACCGAGGAGACACCTGATGGGTATTCGAGGCTTGTTCGAGGGTTGGCACCTCGTCGTGCTTGTCGTGCTGGTCGTGGTCATCTTCGGCTGGAAGCGGCTGCCCGACGCGGCGCGGTCCCTGGGCCGTAGCATGCGCATCTTCAAGAGTGAGGTCGACGGGATGAAGGGCGACGGCAAGAGCGCCTCGTCCACGGACACCGTGACCGGGAACGTGAACGTGAACGAAAACAGGAACGGGAACGGGAACGGGAACGGGAACACGGTCGACCCGCAGACGCACCCCGACCAGGCGGGTGCGCAGCAGCCGCACAGCGGAGAAACCCGCTGACGGCTCCTCCCCGATGCCTCGACTTCTTCGCGGACGCAAGCGACCGCCGGATGGGCGGATGCCCCTGGTCGATCACCTGCGGGAGCTGCGCAACCGCCTCCTCGTCTGCGTCATCACGATCTGTGTCACGGCCGTCGTCGGTTGGATCGAGTACCCACGCCTCCTGAGCCTTCTCAGCCAGCCGCTCACGACGCTGGCGACGGAGCGCGGCTGGGGCGTGGTGAACCTCAACTTCTCGGGAGTGACCACGCCGTTCGCGTTGCAGCTCCAGGTGGCGCTGTGGGTCGGGGTGATCCTCGCCTCTCCCGTCTGGCTGTGGCAGATCTGGGCGTTCATCGTGCCCGGCCTGACGAAGAAGGAAAAGCGTCTCGCCATCCCCTTCATCTTCTCCGCGACCGTGCTGTTCTTCGCGGGCTGCGCCCTTGCTTACACCGTCTTGCCGACCGCGATTCGGGTGCTCGTGGGCTTCACGCCCGAGGGCAACTACAACCTCGTGCCGGCGGGGGAGTACATCGCTTTCGTGACCCGGTTCATCCTCGCGTTCGGCATCGCCTTCGTCGTCCCGGTGCTCCTCGTTCTGCTCAACGTCGCGCACGTCCTGCCCGCGCGGATCATGTTGCGGGGCTGGCGGTTCGCGGTCATCCTCAACTTCGTTTTCGCGGCGATGATGACGCCCACCCCCGACGCGTGGACGATGATCGCGCTCGCGATCCCGATGTGCGTGCTCTATTTTGGCGCGGTCGGTGTCGCGTACCTGATCGATCGGCGCCGCGCGAAGGACCGTCCTGACTGGTCACAAGGGCTCGCCGATGACCAAGCGAGCTCCTTGGAAGGCACCTGACGTAGCCTGGCGCCATGGCCAGCCCCGCAGATCGGTTCGCGGCCGCGCGGGCCCGCGGTTCGTATCCGCGCCTTCGTGAGTTCGAGGGGCGCTTTGATTTTCCCCTCGACGACTTCCAGCTGCGTTCGTGCGAGGCGCTGGAGTCCGGCGAGGGCGTGCTGGTGGCGGCGCCGACGGGATCGGGCAAAACGGTGGTGGGGGAGTTCGCCGTTCACGTGGCGCTGGCCGAGGGGCGCAAGGCGTTCTACACCACCCCGATCAAGGCGCTCTCGAACCAGAAGTACGCCGACCTATCGCGTCGCTTCGGCGCCGAACGGGTAGGGCTTCTCACGGGTGATTCCGCAATCAACGGTGAGGCGGACGTGGTCGTGATGACCACCGAGGTGTTGCGCAACATGCTTTACACGGGCAGCGCGTCGTTGGACCGCCTCGGCCACGTCGTCATGGACGAGGTGCATTACCTCGCGGACCGATTCCGGGGGGCGGTCTGGGAGGAGGTGATCATCCACCTGCCCGAGCACGTGGTCGTGACCTCCCTGTCAGCGACCGTGAGCAACGCCGAGGAGTTCGGCGCATGGCTCGCCTCGGTGCGGGGCACCACCCGCGTCGTCGTCGAGGAGCACCGTCCCGTGCCCCTGTGGCAGCACATGATGGTCGGCAGACGCCTCTACGACCTGTTCGTAGAGGCCCCTGGCGACGCGCGGGAGGCGCGCGCCGCCATCAACCCTGAGCTGCTCGACGCGATCGAGAGCCACCGACGGGGAACGGACCGACGGGGGCGGCTGCTCGACTCGGGCGCCCCACGCGGGCGGCGCGGCAGGTCGCGGGGTGCGTCGAAGTGGTCCGAGGACACGGGTGCCGCACCCTGGGGTGGGCCTTCCGGGGGCGGGCGCGCGACGCCGGCGCGGGCCGCGACCCGACAAGACCATGCGCCCGTCGTGCCGCCTGGTCGGTCGAGCCGCGCCGATGTGATCGATCGGCTCGATCGGGCTGCGCTGCTACCCGCGATCACGTTCATCTTCAGCCGAATCGGCTGCGATGCGGCGGTGAAGCAGCTGCTCGCCTCGGGCATGCGTCTCGTCGATGACGACGAGGCTGACGCCATCAGTGACCTGGTCGAGCGCAGAGTCGCCGGGCTCGCCACAGAGGACCTGGCGGTGCTCGGCTATTGGGACTTCGTGGACGGGCTCAGTCGAGGTTTCGCGGCCCATCACGCGGGCATGGTCCCCACCTTCCGGGAGATCGTCGAAGAACTCTTCACCGCCGGCCGGATCCGGGCGGTGTTCGCCACCGAGACGTTGGCGCTCGGCATCAACATGCCGGCTCGCAGCGTGGTCCTGGAGAAGCTCGTCAAATTCAACGGGGTGTCCCACGCCGACATCACCCCCGCCGAGTACACCCAGCTCACCGGTCGCGCGGGCCGCCGCGGCGTCGACGTCGAGGGCCATGCCGTCGTGGTGTGGAACCCGCACCTCGATCCGGCGGTCGTGGGAGGCCTTGCCTCGACCCGGACCTACCCACTGCGGAGCAGCTTCCGGCCCAACCCCAACATGGCGGCCAACCTCGTCGCGCAGTTCGGTCGGGACCGAGCCCGTCAGGTGCTGGAGACGAGCTTCGCGCAGTTTCAGGCCGACCGGTCGGTCGCGGGGCACGCGAAGACGATCAGGAGGTACGAGGAGGCCTTGGCGGGCTACGCCGAGTCGATGACGTGTCACCTGGGCGACTTTTCGGCGTACGCGGCTCTGCGGCGTGAGTTGGCCGACGTGGAGAAGGGCGCGTCACGGACCCGGTCGGCGTCTCGTCGGGCCGCGATCGGCGCAGCGTTGGAGGGCTTGGCACCCGGTGACGTGGTCCGGATGCGCGCGGGGCGCCGCGACACCCGCGCGGTGGTCCTCACGAGGGCCACCCCTCACACTCGCGACGCGGTGGTGGCGGTGCTCACCGAGGACGCTCGCACCCGACGCGTCGGCGTCGACGATCTTGCCGAACTGCCGCCGGTGATCGGCCACGTCGCGATCCCACGAGCGTTCTCGGCCCGGGCGCCCAAGGACCGCCGAGACCTCGCCGCGACGATGCGCGCCCGGATCGACCCGGCCGCACCCCCGGTGGCCGGCAGCGAGGATCCGCGCGGGAACGGGGCCGTATCCGCGGACCAGATGCAGACCCGCATCGACGAACTGCGTCGCGCGCTGCGCGCCCACCCGTGTCACCGCTGCCCGGACCGTGAGCACCACGCCCGGTGGGCGGAACGATGGTGGCGCCTCGGGCGCGAGACCGAGGGTCTGCGGCGCACTATCGCGGGCCGGACCAGTTCGGTGGCCCGCACCTTCGACCGACTGTGCAACCTGCTGGCGGAGCTGGGCTACCTCGATGGGAGTGGGCAGGTCGTCACCGATCAGGGGCAGCGCCTGCGTCACATCTACTCCGAGCGAGACTTGCTCGTCGCGGAGTGCCTGCGTCGCGGTCACTGGACCAGCCTCGACCCGGCTGCGCTGGCCGCGATCGTCTCCTGTCTGGTCCATGAGCCGCGGCGAGAGGACACCGAGGCGTTTCCCCGGCTGCCCCCCGACGTGGGCGGGGCGTTCGAGGAGATGCTGCGGGCGTGGGAAGACCTGCGCGAGGCCGAGTCCTCCTATGACTTGCCGAGCGGTCCGCAACCCGATGCCGGCATCGCCTGGCTGACGCATCGCTGGGCGCGGGGGCACTCGCTGGACGCGGTGCTGCGCGACGCCGACCTGGCTGCCGGCGACTTCGTCCGCCGCTGTAAGCAGCTCGTCGACCTGCTCGACCAGATCGTCCACGTGGCTCCGGAACCCGCGCTGCGCGCCACCGCGCGGCGCGCTCTGGACTCGGTGCTGCGCGGCGTGGTGGCCGCGGATCGCCTCGACTGACGCCGTGCCCGTCATCCGGGCTACCGGACGGGTGGCGCACGAGGGGCCCGAGTAGTGCGCGGGTCTCCCGGGGAGCCGCGCACGGAGATCAGTCCAGGCCGAGCGCCGCCAAGACCCGGTTGAACTGGGCCGTCAGCCGGTAGGTGACGGCCAGCTCTGACAGCAGGCGCGCGTCCGCCACCGACGCGGGCAGCGCATCGTGAAGGGGCGGGATCGGGCAGGAGCGTTCGACGCGCACGACGGTCGGTGCCACGTCAAGGTAACGGCGCGCGGCGAGCAGTTTCGCGCGCTGCGCGCCCTTCAATCGCGCATCGCCAGTGTCGATCACGGCGAGTAGGCCGGCCAGGTCCCCGTACGTCGACAGCAGTCGTGCGGCGGTTTTCTCCCCGACGCCGGGCACCCCGGGCAGCCCGTCGGACGGATCCCCCCGCAGTACCGCCAGATCGGCGTAACCGTCTCCGCCGCGCACCCCGTACCGCACCCGCAGGTACTCCTCGTCGACCACATCGGCGTCGCGCACGCCGCCGCGTGCCGTGTAGATCATCCGCACCCCCGCATCGCCCGGCGACGGGTCGCGGACCAACTGGAAGAGATCCCGGTCTCCGGTCACCACGTCGACCCTGCGACGGCCCTCCTCGCGCGTCGCGAGCGTGCCGATCACGTCGTCCGCCTCGAAGCCGGGACAGCCCACGCGGGCGATCCCGAGCGCCGCAAGCGACGCGGCGATCACCGGTACCTGAGGCGTCAGATCCGAAGGGGTCTCCTCCTCGTCGACGGTGCCGTCCGCGAGGCGGTGCGTCTTGTACGAGGGCACCGCGTCCACCCGGAACTGCGGGCGCCAGTCGTCGTCCCAGCAGGCCACGATCCCTGTCGGGCGGTGCGTCGAGACCAGGGTGGCGATCATGTCGAGGAACCCGCGGACGGCGTTCGTGGCGGGCTCGGACGGGTCGGCGCGCCGGTCCGGCACCCCGAAGAAGGCCCGGTAGTACAGACCTGCGGCATCCAGCAGCATCAGCGATGGCTGCTCTCTTGAGGTGCTCACGGGTGAGCGCGCCGGTCGGAGGACATGGCGCCATGCTCTCAGCCCGTGGCCGTCAGGAAGCTCGCGCGGCGCCCCGTCCTGCCGGTCAGCGTGACCCGATGGCGGGAAGCATCTGACACCCAGAGCGTCGGCGTTGACTTGGCCGACGGTGCCGCCGCGAGAGTTAAATCACGCGTCGTGACGACAGCGTTTCGCCAGACACACTGTCCCACCTGCGGGAAAGCGTCTCCCCTGCGCGAGACGGCCGCTTTGACAGCCGCGGAGGCGGGGCTAGATTTGGTGGCGACCGTCTCGGCAGGCGTCCACACCGTGGCGGCGTTCGGGGCCCGCACGCCCAGTAGAAAACACCCCTCCCTGGGGAAGGCCCCACCGGCGTGCGGGCCCCGTACTTCCTCGCTGATGAGGCGATGCGTCGGAGGCGTCGGGGTGCGTCAAAGGCGCAGGTAACCTGGCACGCGTGCCCCTTCGCCTCCTGCTGAGCGTCGTCGGGGGACTGTCGCTGTGGGTCTCCTTTCCCGGGCACGGGCTGTGGCCGGCCGCGCCTCTGGGCGTGGCCCTGTGGGCGCTGGCGGCTCGAGACGTCGGCGCTAGACGCGGGGCCGCGTTGCTTGGCGCGGGCGCGCTGGCGTTCATGATGCCGACCCTGTCCTGGTCCGGGGTCTATGTGGGAGCGGTGCCCTGGCTGGGGCTGGCAGGGATCTCCAGCGTCTACTTTCTGTTGCTCGGCGCGCTGCTGGGCGGTGTCCGGGTCCGAGACAGGTTGTTTCCCCTGCTGGTCGGGGTCGGCTGGGTCAGCGTCGAACTGGCCCGCAGCACGGTGCCGTACGGCGGCTTCCCTTGGGCACGCCTTGCCTTCTCGCAGGCCGACGCGCCGTTCGGGCGGGTAGCGTCGCTGCTCGGGGCGCCGGGCGTGACGTTCGCGGTCGCGGCCGTGGGCGGCGCCCTCGCGGTGGCGGTCCGTCGGGTGGCTCGAGCCGGTTCGTTCGGCGACAAAGTGCGATCGGTCGCGGTGCCCCTGGCCGTCGCCGCCGCCGTGACGGTGGTCCCGCTCGCCGTCCGGGTGCCCACCGACGGCCCCACGGCGCGCTTCGTGGCGATCCAGGGCGATGTCCCGCAGGCGGGTCTGGACTTCAACGCGCAGCGCCGCGCGGTCCTGGACGCTCATGCGGCCGTGACCCGGCAGGCCGCGCGACAACTGCGAGAGGCGGGAGCCCCCCCACCCGATCTTGTCGTGTGGCCGGAGAACGCCTCCGATATCGATCCGCTGCGGCGCCCCGACGCGGCGGCCGTGATCCGTGACGCGGTCAGCGCCATCGACGCGCCGGTCGTTGTGGGTGCGGTCCTCGACGAACCGCTCGACCACCTGTCGAACTCGTCGCTGCTCTACGAGCCCGGCCGGGCGGATCCGACGCAGCGTTACGACAAGCGGCTTCGAGGTCGCGTACGACGATCTGGTCCGCGACGGCGTCCGTGACGGGGCGAACGTGATCATGGTGCAGACGAACAACGCCACCTTCGGCCTGACGGACGAGTCGGTCCAGCAGCTGGCCGTCTCTCGGATCCGGGCGATCGAGCACGGCAGATCCGTCGTGCACATCAGCAACGTCGGCGTGAGCGCGCTCATCACACCCGACGGCGTCCCCCACCTGACGACCAGCCTGTTCGAGCCCGCCGTGCTCGCCGACGCGCTGCCCTTGCGTTCCGAAACAACCCTCGCCACCCGACTCGGCGACGTTCCCGCGCTGCTCGCCGCAGCGGCCACCGCCGTGTTCGCGGGTCGCGGCGCGTGGCCCTGGCTGCGTCGCCGCGCGATGCGACCAGGCGCAGGCGGGCCCGCCGTAGACTGACTTGGTCACCCGACCGGCCACGAAGGACACCCATGCCCGCGTTCCGTCGCTCCCGCCAGCAGGCCGCCCCCGAGCTGGAGCGTCCGCCCCTGGATCACGTGCTCATCCTCATCCCGACGTACAACGAGCGCGCGAACCTCCCGACGACACTCGAGCGGATCCGTTGCGCGGTGCCCGCGGCTGACGTGCTGGTCATCGACGACAATTCTCCGGACGGCACGGGAGAGGTCGCCGACGAGATCGCCGCGCGGGACAGCCAGGTGTCGGTTCTCCACCGTCACGGCAAAGAGGGGCTCGGCAAGGCCTACCTGGCAGGTTTCCACTGGGGACTGGAACGCGGGTACGACGCCCTGATCGAGATCGACGCGGACGGATCCCACCGCCCGGAGCACCTGCCCACGCTGCTCGCCGCCGCCGAGAATGCCGACGTGGTCATCGGATCCCGATGGATCCCGGGCGGATCCGTCGTCAATTGGCCGTGGCACCGCAAAGCGCTGTCCGTGGGCGGCAACGCATACATCTCGGTCCTGCTAGGGATGCCGGTGCGCGATGCGACCGCCGGCTTTCGCGTCTACCGCGCCGACGCGCTGCGACGGATTGGACTGGACCACGTGGAGTCGCATGGCTACTGCTTCCAGACCGACCTGACCTGGAAGGCCGTCAAGTCCAGCCTCAAGATCGTGGAGGTCCCGATCACGTTCGTGGAGCGGGAGGTCGGCGATTCGAAGATGACCAAGGACATCGTCCGGGAATCTCTGGTCAACGTCACCGGATGGGGCGTGAAATACCGTGCCGGACAAGTGAAATCGTTGGCCCAACGGATCTCGGGCGCTCGGTGGCGTCACCCGACGGACTAGTCCGACCCTTCAGGCCCATCCGGTGAGGGAGGGTGACCCACGCGGTGGGGTCAGGCGGTGCGCTTCGTCTTGTCCCCGCGGGAGGCGCGCAGCTTCTCCAGCCGCTCCTCCAGGAGTTCTTCGAGCTCGGCGATGCTGCGGCGTTCCAACAGCATGTCCCAGTGCGTGCGCGCCACCTTGCCGGGTTTGATGTCGGGCTCCGGCCCATCGACGAGCTTGCCCTCCTGGCCGCATCGGCACTCCCACGTCGAGGGGACATCGGCTTCGATCGAGAACGGCAACTCGCTGATGTGGTTGTTCGCGCAGACGTACTTGACGATCTGCCGTTCGGACAGGACGACGTTGTCGTCGGTCTCCATGCTCAGCGCGGAAAGGTTGGTACCTCGCAACGAACGCTCCGCCATCGCCCCTCATCCTCCGTCACCCGTACGTTCACCGTCGGTGCGCCAACCCATCGATTGTCTGCACCCCTTCTAACCACGAGGGCGCGTGCCTTGTTCCCCTCCGCGTCGCCGGAGCGATGCTGTGGAGCCTGGCTCCGTTGGGCGCCAACTGATTCCGATAGAGGCCTTCCGGGAGTGAATGGCCAGCCGCATACCCGTCGACTCCGCGCACGGATGCGTATCGGGCGGTGGGGTCGACGCAGTCCGGTCAGCGTATCGGGTCCTCGCGAGCCCGGGAACCTGCCGGAGAACCCTCGAGCGAGCCGCAGCGCGTGCGCGGGTCGGGACACGTGCGCGGCGAGCGTTCGCGTGGCTCAGCGCCTTCGCGAGGTTTCGGCCGCGAGGTGGCGGGTACGAGAGTAGTGACTGGGGCGTTGACCCCGGGCGCTGTCGGTTGATCGCCGCGGCGTGACCACGCGGCCGGCGTGCGCCGGTCATAACACGAGGAGAAAACATGGGACTAGGCGACAAGATGCGCAACGCGGCGGACAAGGCCACCGGGAAGGCGAAGGAGGCGGCCGGCAAGGCCACCGACAACGAGCGCCTCGAGGCGGAAGGCGAGGGCGACCAGGCCAAGGGCAGCCTGAAGCAGGCTGGCGAAAACGTCAAGGACGTCTTCAAGGACTGACCCGATCCGAGGGGGCCCGTCGACGAGCGATCGCGGCGGGCCCCCTCGCGCTGTCGCGGTCGGCCGGATGGTTCCTCGCCTCAACCACTCGCGCCAGCCATTCGCGTCGATTACTCGACAGCGTCGGCTATCCCGTCGAGGATCACGGCGAGGTGGTCCGACGTGCACCGACGGTCGGCGTCGGGCAACTCCGCGGCGGGGTCCAGCCACCAAAAGTGGAGTGTGACACGGCTGGTCAGCTGGTCCAGCTGGTCGAGGTCGATCCGCAGGCGCCACCCGGACGCTTGCGGCCCTGATGAGAGAGAGCCCAACTCCAAGCTCTGTCCGCGAACGAACCGGGTGACCTCTGCGGGGCAGTCGCGCTCTTCTTCCGCCGGGAAGGCTAGACGCTCGACGAATCGTTGACCGACCTCACGCAGCGGTTCGTCCGTGGGCGCGCCTCGAAGAACCCCGGTGGCGTCCATCTGGGCATGGCGCGTCGGATCGGTGATCGCCGTGAAGATGTCCTCCGGCGCCGCACGGACGATTCTTTGCACGCTGAGGGCCGCAGCAGGGACACGCATGGTGATCAACTTACGGCTGGTCGGGCGTTCAGGACAAGCCGCCGATGAACGTGGCGTTTCATTCATTAGCCCATGACCAGCAATAACGAGACCGATCCACCCGAATCCGCTTTCCGCAGCGGGGTTTTGATCGGTCAGTCGGGTGTGAAAAACTCAACGGCACGGCTGACAATCGCAGGGCAAAGCATCATCAACCCTTGACGCACGTCATACCTAACCCGACGTCAGGGTCGTCGCCGCATCTCGCAGGCGCACCGCGAGCTCAGCGGGAGGCGTGCGACGATCGCGCGGTGACCACACGCGCCACCGCACCGCAGGACTCGCCAAACGCCGCTGACAGCCACGACCTGATCCGCGTACAGGGCGCGCGCGAAAACAACCTGAAAGACGTACATGTGACGATCCCCAAGCGTCGCCTCAGCGTCTTCACGGGGGTTTCCGGGTCCGGCAAGAGCTCCCTGGTGTTCAGCACGATCGCCGCCGAGAGCCAGCGGATGATCAATGAGACGTACAGCGCGTTCGTGCAGGGCTTCATGCCGACTTTGTCGCGACCGGACGTCGATCACCTGCAGGGCCTGACCACGGCGATCATCGTCGACCAGGAGCGGATGGGCGCCAACCCGCGTTCGACCGTCGGTACCGTGACGGACGCCAACGCCATGCTGCGCATCCTGTTCTCCCGCCTGGGGCGGCCGCACATCGGTGGCCCGCAGGCGTACTCCTTCAACGTCCCGTCGGCCTCCGGCGGAGGCTCGATCACCGTGCAGCGCGGGGACAAGACCATGGCGCAAAAGGCGACGTACTCGATCACCGGCGGCATGTGCACACGCTGCGAAGGTCGAGGATCGGTGAGCGACTTCGACCTCGCAGCCCTGTACGACGAGGACCTCTCGCTCAACGGCGGCGCCCTCGTCGTCCCCGGCTACAGCATGGACGGCTGGTGGGGGCGCATCTTTCGCGGCTGCGGACTCTTCGACCCGGACAAGCCGATCAAGACGTACACCAAGCGCGAGCTACACGACCTGCTCTACAAGGAGCCCACCAAGGTCACGATCGAGGGGATCCACCTCACGTACGAGGGCATCATCCCGAAGATCAGGACGTCGATGCTCGCCAAGGATCCCGAGGCGATGCAGCCGCACATCCGGGCCTTCGTCGAACGGGTCGTGACCTTCCAGATCTGCCCGGAATGCGGCGGCACGCGGCTGGCCGAGGGGGCGCGGTCGAGCAAGATCGCCGGAAGCAGCATCGCGGACGTCTGTGCCATGCAGATCACGGACCTCGCGCAGTGGCTCCGCGAAGTGACGGACCCAGGGGTCGCGCCGCTGCTCACGGGGTTGCAGCGGCACCTCGACTCGTTCGTCGAGATCGGGTTGGGATACCTGTCGCTCGACCGCCCGTCGGGGACCCTCTCCGGCGGGGAGGCGCAGCGGACGAAGATGATTCGTCACCTCGGGTCCGCGCTCACCGACGTGACGTACGTGTTCGACGAGCCCACGATCGGTTTGCACCCGCACGACATCGCCCGGATGAACGACCTGCTCCTGCAGTTGCGTGACAAGGGCAACACCGTGCTGGTCGTGGAGCACAAGCCGGAGATGATCGCCATCGCGGACCATGTCGTCGACCTCGGGCCGGGCGCCGGAACTGCCGGGGGAGAGGTGGTGTTCGAGGGCACCGTCGAGGGGCTACGGGCCGGTGGCACACTCACGGGCCGCCATCTGGACGATCGCGCGCGCCTCAAGGATTCGGTGCGGGCCTCCACGGGCGTCCTGGAGATCCGCGGTGCCGCGACGCACAACCTGCGCGACGTCGACGTCGACATCCCGCGCGGCGTGCTCGTGGTCGTGACGGGCGTCGCCGGATCTGGCAAGAGCTCGCTGATCCAGGGTTCGGTCGCGGGTCGCAAGGGCGTCGTGGTCGTCGACCAAGGGGCGATCCGCGGGTCGCGGCGCAGCAATCCGGCGACGTACACCGGTCTGTTGGACCCGATCCGCAAAGCCTTCGCCAAGGCCAACGGCGTGAAGCCGGCGCTCTTCAGCTCGAACTCGGCGGGGGCCTGCCCGCAGTGCAACGGGGCGGGCGTCATCTACACCGACCTCGGCATGATGGCGACCGTGTCGAGCACCTGCGACGAATGCCAGGGCAAGCGGTTTGACGCGTCCGTGCTGGAGTACACGTTCGGCGGCAAGGACATCAGCGAGGTGCTCGGGCTGTCGGCGGCACAGGCGGCGGCGTTCTTCGGTGACGCCGAGGCCCGCACGCCGGCAGCCCACCGGGTCGCCACCCGGCTGGTCGACGTGGGGCTGGGGTACCTGACCCTCGGCCAACCGCTGACGACGCTCTCGGGCGGCGAGCGGCAACGGCTCAAGCTGGCGGCGCAGCTGGCGGACGCAGGCGACCTATATGTATTGGACGAGCCGACGACCGGGTTGCACCTGGCCGACATCGAGCAGCTGCTGGCCCTGCTCGACCGACTGGTCGACGCCGGCACGTCGATCATCGTGATCGAGCACCACCAGGCCGTGATGGCGCATGCCGACTGGATCATCGACCTCGGCCCCGGCGCAGGTCACGATGGGGGACAGGTCGTGTTCGAGGGCAC
>CAJDVG010000103.1_pt1 | contig 12637 bp, 10 predicted proteins | sample 7391321 | NCBI WGS metagenome assembly CAJDVG01 (sample SAMEA7055706, study PRJEB34461) | soil metagenome | biome: terrestrial ecosystem; feature: Peninsula; material: soil | place: Antarctica | collected 2016
CTTCCGCGTGACCGACCGGCGCGTGATGTCGACCTTCGCCACGACGAAGATGGCGATGGTCGCCGATCTGGCCGGGTTTGCGAACCTGCTGGCCGGGCAAGACGTCATCGCCGCTCTGGCCGGGGACCCGACGGCCGCCCAGTCCCTCGCCGACGACGGTGCGGTCGGACTCGCCGACAGCCGCCGCCGCCCCGCCGAGCCTGATCTGGGCCGCGAGAGGCTGGTCCTCGACGCCGACTCGTCGCAGACCGAGGTTATCGACGCGGCCCGCTCGGGGCGGCACGTCCTCGTCGACGCCGCCCCGGGGACCGGCGCGACCCAAACCCTCGCGAACGTCGCGGCCGCCCTCGTGGGGTCTGACCAGCGCGTCCTCGTCATCTCCGAGAACTCCCGCCAACTGGACGCGTTCGTGGAGCATCTGGACACCGCGGGACTGCGCGGGCTCATCCTGGACGGTCGCGACCCCGCCGAGCTGCGCCGGACGTTACCGGGAGACATCATCGCCCGTCTGGAAAGGGATGAGCCCACCCCGTACGGGATGAGCAGCCGGCCGCCCTCCACCGATGGAGGTACCGCGACGGCGGTCGCCCACACCCGAGGACAACTCGCCGCACATAGCGACAGCATGCACGCGCCCCGGCAGCCCTGGGGGGTCAGCGTCTTCGAAGCCCAGACGGCACTCGCTGCGCTGTCCGGGCGGCAGGACCCCCCCACATCTAGCGTCCGCATCCCGCTCGACCGCCTTCGGGAGATGTCTTTGGACGGGGTTCGCTCGCTCGCCGACGTGGCGGCTGACGCCGCACGCTCCGGCGCCTGGTCCACTGATCGTGCTGACGAAGATCCCTGGTGGGGAGCATATTTGGCCACGACCGAGGAGGTGCTGCGCGCCCTGGGGCTGGCGACCGATGCGACCGAGGGCCGCTTAGCGGACGATCGCGCCGCGCTCGACGCCGCGCTCGCAGAGGTCGGCCTGCCTCCCGCACGTACCGCCGAGGACTGGGGCAGCGCACTCCGGCTCATCAGCGAGGTCCGCGACACCCTCGCGGTCTTCCGCCCCGAGGTGTTCACGCAGCCCCTGGGCGCTCTCGTCGCGGCGACCGCCGCGGGGGGTGAGCGTGAAGGTGACACGTCCGGGTCGTGGTGGGCGCGCCGCGACCGCAAGAAGCAGGCACGGGCGCTCGTGCTGCCGCACACCCGCGTCGAGTCCGTCCACGACGGGCTCCGCAGGGCGCTCATGCAGCGCGCGGCATGGGACGACCTCGCCGGGCACGACGCCGGGCCGGGCGTGCCGGAAGGCCTGGATGAGGCGCAATTGCGGTACGGAAAACTGGTCGAGGATCTTGAATGGCTCGATGACGCGCTGGACGGCACCCGCGTCGGTGGCGGTCTCCTCGAACTGCCGCTCGACGCCCTCGCCGAGCGGCTGGTCGCCCTTGCCTCCCGGCACGACCGCATCGCCGTGTTGCCCGCCCTCGCCCCCGTCCTGACGCAATTGCGCCAGGCCGGCCTGGGCGAGCTCCTCGACGACCTGGCCATCCGGCACGTCGCCGCCGACCGTGTCGCCGCCGAAGCGGAATTCGCCTGGTGGCTATCCGTGCTCGACGCGGTGTCCGCGACGGACCCGACGTACGGCCGGCACGACGGGGCTACCCTGCGGGGTCTGCTGCGTCGGTACGCGGGTGAGGACGCCGCCCTGATGGAAGGACGCGCTCGGGCTATCGCCGACCGTGCCCGCGCGCACGCGCGAGTCGAGGCGGCCGCTCGACCCGATCAGGTGAATCGCCTGCGCGACGCCGCACTCGAAGAACGGCATCCCCGCCCCGCGCGAGAGTTGCTCGCCCAATGCGGCGACGTCGTGGCCGCGGCGGCCCCGATCTGGGTGCTCAGCCCCCTCGCCCTGGCGACGGTCGTCCCGACGCACCTGGCGTTCGATGCTGTGCTGATCGACGACGCGGCCAGGATGCCTGTCGTCCACGCGGTGTCTGCGCTCGCCCGCGCCGTGCGGGTGGTGGCCGTGGGTGACCTGCAGGGAATGGGGCCCGCCCCGTTCGTGACGGTGGCCGGCCTCCCGGACCAGGACGTCGCCCCCCTGGTCGTCGCCCGTCGGGTCGCCGCCCCCGCGATGGCCGGTCCCGATGACGCCAGGCCTCGGCGCGACGACGACGCGCACCTCACCTCCGTCCTGGAGGCTCTTGCCGTTCACCTCCCGCTGCGGCACCTCACCCGCGTCTACGCCGACCGCGATGCCCGCATCGCCTCCTTCTCGCTGGAACGTCGCGAGGAGCGCGTCGCGACCTTGCCCCACGCCGGGCGGGGACCAGCGCTCCGGATGGTTCGGACCGGGGCGGTCCTGTCCAGCGCCGACGACGGGGCGTCAGCGAGCGCGCGCGAGGCGACCCGGGTGGTGCAGCTTGTCCTGGAACACGCTCGGCGTTGCGGGGACCGGTCGCTCGCCGTCGTGACGTTCGGCGACGGGGAGGCCGCCCGGCTGGACGCCGCGATCCGCAAGGCCCTGCGCGACGCGCCCGAGTCCGCTTCGGCACCCGCCTTCGCCGAGGCGACCCCGGAGCGGCTCCTGGTCACGTCCCTGGACCGAGCCGTCGGGTACTCCCGCGACACCGTCATCCTGGCCACCGCGGTGCTCCCCCGCATCGAGCAGAAGCCCTCCTCCGGCGAGGCGGGCGGGCCTGGCGGGCGTGGCACGATCGGCATGGTCGAATCGGTCGCGGTCCCGCCGCGGCTGCGACGCCCTGACGGCGCGCTCCTGGTCGACTCGGCGGTGTCGCTGGCCCGGCGCCGGCTCGACATCGTCTCGTCTGTGACGGCGACAGACCTCACGCGCATGGAGGACCCCGCACCCGGGGTGGCACGTCTGGCCGAGCTGCTCGAGCACGCCGATCGCGCCCATCGACACCCGCCCGCCGCGGCCCCGCGGGCGGACGATCGGCACGCCCTGCTCGGCGAGCTCGCGAGCCGGCTGCGGCACGGGGGGCTGACCGTGCACGAAGGGTACGGACTAGGCGACGAGCTAGTGGATTTGGCCGTCGAGGACCCATACTCGCCGGGCGAACTCGTCGTCGCGGTCGGCTCCGACGGGGGGCGGCACGCCTCGCTGGCCACGGTCCGGGAGCGAGACCGGTTGATCCCGCAGCTGCTGGCGCGGCGCGGTTGGCGGTACGTGCGGGTGTGGAGCACCGATGTCTTCCGAGACCCGGCCCGCGACGTGGTCCGGGTCCTCGACGCGGTCCAGGGCGGGGCTCCGACCGGCGAGATGAACGCCACCGTGCAGGGGAGCGACCCGCGCGACAGGGAACGGCCCGACAAGCGACGGCTCGGGCGTTACCCCTGCCGGGGATTCGCTCGCGGCGCACGCGAGTACCGGCCGAGCGGGTCGATGACCAGCCGATGACAAGTAGAGAACCGGTAGTCGTGCGACGCGTAGGGCGTCGCCGGGTGGCGACCGATGAGCCGCCGGGCGTATCACCACCCGTATCGGCGTCCCTTTCGCCATCCCTTTCGACATCCCTTTCGACATGCGGACCCTCACGCACGTCGTCGCGGGACGAACCCAGCGCCGACGACGCCCCCGAGACGGCCCGCCCCGAGCCCGCCCGACCCGACGCGCGGGACGACTGGCTGCGAGGGTCGGCGCCACGCAGGGGTCAGCTCCGGCGAGCGCGCAATTCGTCCCGGATTTCCTGAAGCAGGAGGACCTCTTCGCTCGGCGCCTCCGGCTCGGGCTCCTCGCCGCGCTTGCGACGCTCGGCGAGCTTGTTCATCGGGGCGACGAACACGAAGTAGACGACCGCGGCGGTCATCAGGAAGACGATGACGGAGTTGATGATCGTGGAGAAGTTGATCAGAGTGCTCGTCTTGCCGGAGACGAGCTCGAAGCCCCAACCATCGACCTGGGCGCCCGGTAGGGCGTTGAGGATGGGGGTGACGATGGCGGAGACGAAGCTGTCGACGACCTTCTGGAAGGCCGCGCCGATGACGACGGCGATAGCCAGGTCGATGACGTTGCCACGCAGAACGAATTCCTTGAAGCCCTTGATCATGGATGTCCTCACTTGGGATGGCCGTCTGCGGGGTCGGGTGCCCCCCGCCGCGATGCGGGTGCGGGTGCGGGTGCGGGTGCGGAACGACCGTCGTGCAATATACCTGAGCGAGTTCGCCGTCCGGCACGGATCCACGGCGCGGGCCGCGCCCAGGCTGGTCAGGCCCGTTGCGCGATGTGAACGCCGCCCCGACCGGCGGGATCGAGCGCGGCGATGGTCAAGGGCCCGACGCGCGCCTCGGGGACTGCGAGCGTGACGCCGCGCGCGCGAGCCTCGAGCAGGCCGCCGTCGGCGGCATCCAGGTCAAGGACGACGGCCGACGCCACCACCACCGTGCCGTCGACGACGGCGACGACGTCGACGCGATCCCCCCGGGCAACACGCCCCAGGGCCGCGGGGTCGGCCAGTGGCACGTGGACAGCCCGGGTGCCCGGCGGGTGGCCGTCCAATCGGGCGCCCGAGCCGATGCGGGCAGCGGTGAGAATTTCTCCGGCATCGACGGGCGCGGCGAGAGGGCGGCCGGCGACCGTCCCGGCATCGGTCACGGCGCTGCGGGGGGCGGCCGACGACGGCAACACCCGGCGCTCCACGTCGCCATCGGCAAGCACGTGACCGGTCGGGAGCGTCGAGCGGGCGACGAGGACGGTCACGCCTGCCGGGGGTGTGGGGGAGAAGATTCCGAGGGCGACCCAGCAGGCGGAGCCGGCGAGGAGCGCGGCCAGCCCACGACGCCAGCGAACCCGCTGCCACGCGCTTCGGCGCGTGGTCGATGGGCCGCGGTGTGACCGCAGACGTCCCTGACCGACCATGCGTTCACGTTAAGGAGCGGGCCACCCTGCCCGGCATACATGGCGGCTCGGCTTGTGGATGGCCGACCCCGGCACGGTGGATGTGGACGAAGCGGCCCAGCGCCGCTCGACTTCGGCTCCCCGATCTCGACGCAGGGTCTCCGATCTCGACCCAGGATCCCGAACTCGGGTCAGGACGCCTTCGTGGCGGGAGAGGACGAGGAGGTCGAGGCGCCGGCCCTCTCGCGACGCGATCCCTTGCCGGCAGAACCGTTGCCGGAGGAACCGTCGCCGGAGGAACCCGAGCCGGAAGAACCCTGGCCGGACGCTCCCGCGCTCGACGAGCTCGTACCGGAAGTCCCAGAGTCGGACGATCCCGTCCCGGACGATGCCGTGGCCGTCGTGCTCGACGTCGGGTCGGAGGAACTCGACGACGAGGCGTTCTTGGGCGAGCCGTCCTTGTCGGGCGAGCGGGAGTCGGTCCGGTAGAAGCCAGACCCTTTGAAGACGACACCCACCGCGTTGAAGAGCTTGCGCAGGCGGCCCGAGCAGTCGGGACACTCGGTGAGGGTGTCATCGGTGAACGCCTGGTGCACGTCAAACTTGTGATCGCAGTCGTTGCAGGAATACGAGTACGTGGGCATGCGGCATCTCCGGTAAGAATTCGTGGGTCGACTATCAGTCTAACGCGGCGAGGTGACGTGCTGATTCCGCCTGTCGAACGACGAGGCGGCACGGCTCAGTTCGAGTCGCTGTGGCGCCCTCGCGGTGCGGGCCGGCGACCCAGGATCGACTTTCCGACGGCAGGGCTCCACCCGGCGAGGCGGCCGCCGGAATCAATGGCGTTCAGCTGCCGCTCGGTGTCGACACGGGTGCCCGGCGCGGCGGCGATCAGGATTTCGTCGCCCCGGTGCAGCGCGGTGGTCGGAGTGGGCACGAAAGCGTTCTGATCGCGTACGACGAGGCTCACCTGGGCGCCTTGCGGGAGGCGCAGCTCGAAGACCTCGAGGCCATGCAGTCGCGAGTGTTCGCCGATGCGGACGTGCAGCAGATGCGCGCCCATCTCCTCCAGGGGGGTCACCTCGACATCGAGCTCGACGGTACGGTCGTGGCCCACCATGCCGAGAGCGCGCGCGACCCACGGCAGCGCCGGGCCCTGGATCAGCGTGAACACGATCACCAAGACGAAGACGAGGTCGAAGATCCAGTCGATGCCACCGACGCCCGCGATGACCGGCACCGTCGCCATCACGATGGGGACGGCCCCGCGCAGTCCGGCCCACGACAAGAAGAGCTGCTCGCGCAGCGAATAGCCGAGCCACCCCACCGACGCGAACACCGAGGCGGGTCGGGCCACCAGCAGCAACACGAGGCCGATCACGATCGCGGGCAGCAGCTGCGAGACGAGCTCGGCGGGCCGGGTGAGCATGCCGAGCATCACGAACAACCCGATCTGCGCGAGCCACCCCAGGGCCTGGGCGAACCCGCGGTAGGCGGCTCGGTGCGGCAGATGCTGGTTGGCCAGGACAAGACCCGCGAGGTACGTCGCGATGAACGCCGAGGTGTGGGCGATCGACGCGACGCCGTAGGCGAGCAGCACCCACGCCATGACCCCGATGGGGAACAGGCCGGCGTGCCCGTGCACGAGGTGGCGCATCACCCTGGCGCCCACCCAGCCGACGGCCGCGCCGATCACTGCGCCGCCGACGAGTTCGACCACGATCATCGCGAGCAGGATCGCCGGGGACTCGCTCGCCCCGTCGTTTGTCGCGACCTGGGCGGACAGCGCCACGACGACGAGGACGACCGGAGCGTCGTTGAAGCCGGATTCGGCCTCGAGCATGCCGGTGAGTCGGCGCGGCAGCGGGACGGCGCGCAGCACGGAAAACACCGCGGCCGCGTCGGTCGAGGCGAGGATGGCTCCGAGCAGCAGCGCGATCTGCCACTCGATGTGCAGGATCCAGCGGGCGGCGACGGCCACCACGATGATGGACACCGCCACACCCACCGTCGACAGGAGCGCCGCCGGCCAAACGGTGGACTTGATGTCCTCCCAGTTCGTCGTCAGGCCCCCCTCGGCGAGGATCAGCGCGAGCGCCAGGTAGCCCAGGACGCGCGTGAACGGCATGGCATCGTGCGGCAAGCCGTGCTGCGTCTCGCTGAACACGAGACCGATGAGCAGATAAAGCACCAGCGAGGGCAGCCCGGTCCGCATCGAGAGGCGGACGGCGGCGGCCGCCACGACGACCACCGCCGAGGCGACGAGCAGCCACACGCCGAGATCCCAGATCGTGAACTGCCGCAGCGCCTCGGTCACGGAGCTCCGCCTCCGGGGGCGGCGGTTAGCATCCGCCAGCCCCATCCGGCGCTCACGACCGCGTCGACCGCCCGGTCGTGCGGCAGGGTGGGCACCGCGTCAGCGACGTCGCCGTCGATCAACGCCGCGATGAGCACGTCGGGATGCCGGCGTGCCAACGCCCGGTCGTAGCTCCCCCCGCCCTGCCCCAGCCGACGACCCTCGCGGTCCACGGCGATCGCCGGCACGATGACGAGGCGCGCGCGGCCGATGGCGTCGCGGCCGAGCGGGGGGCCGCGGGTGCCGTCGGGAAATCGAGCCTCCCAGTCCAGCTCGCCGTCGGGCAGCAAAACGGGCAGCAGCACGCAGATCCCGCGCGCCGCCAAGTTCTCGTGCAGCGCCTCCGTGGGTGGTTCGTTCGGCAGGGATTCGTACGAGCACACCGGCGTACCCTCGGACGCCGCGTCAGCCAATTGCGACGCGCCACCGTCTGCGACCGCCCGCGCGATCGCGTCGGCCTCGGCTCGGCGGGCCGGATCCGCGGCAGGCAGCGCAGCGCGGGCCCGGCGGGCCACCCGGACCGCCGCGCGCAGGGCACGCTTATCCGCAGCGACCGCGTCTGCCGAGCCCTGCTGCATCCCCCTATCCTGCCTGGGACGTGCGCCACGCGTCGCGCCTGCGCGGGGCTGATCGGCGCCCGAGGCTTATGGTGCATCCATGGACTCGACCTCGCGAGGGACGCTTCTCGGGACGGGGACGACCCGGTGATCAGCGTCGAACAGCACCTGGAACGTATCCTTGGCGCCGTCTCGCGGCTCACCCCGTCCCGCCGTAGCCTGCTCGACGCGCAGGGTTGCGTCCTGGCCGACGACGTGTTGTCCCTGGTCAGCCTGCCGGGGTTCGACAACTCGGCGATGGATGGGTATGCGGTGCACGCTCACGACACGGACGGTGCGTCGGCGCAGTCCCCCGTGAGCCTCGACGTGGTGGACGACATCGCGGCGGGCGATGCGCGCCGACTGACGCTTCCGCCCGGCCGCGCGCATCGGATCATGACCGGGGCGCCGATGCCCGAGGGCGCGGACGGCATCGTGCCGGTGGAAGCGACAGACGGCGGCACGCAGACCGTGTCGATCAGCGAGCCCGCCGAACCGGGCAGGCACCTCCGGCGCGCCGGCGAAGACGTGCAGATCGGGCAGGTGGTCTTACGCGCCGGTGAGCGCCTCGGGCCGCGGCAGTTGGCGTTGCTGGCGTCCACCGGGTACGGGGAGGTCGTTGTCGTCCCGACGCCTCGGGTCGTCGTCCTCAGCACGGGTGACGAGCTGGTCGAACCGGGCGTCCTGCCCGGCCATGGACAGGTGGTCGACAGCAACTCGCTGATGTTGACGGCCGCGATCCGCGATTCGGGCGCGGTCCCGTACCGGGTCAGCGGCGTCAAAGACGACGTAGACGCCTTCCTTGCGACGCTGGAGCAGCAATTGGCGCGCGCGGATGCGATCGTGACGAGCGGCGGCGTGTCGATGGGGGCGTTCGACGTGGTCAAGGAGGCGCTGTCCCGCCTCGGCACCGTCGACTTCGTGCAGGTGGCGATGCAACCGGGCAAGCCGCAGGGCTTCGGCACGCTCGGCGAGGGCCGCGTGCCGATCTTCACGCTGCCGGGGAACCCGGTGAGCGCCCTGGTCTCCTTCGAGATGTTCGTGGCGCCCGCGCTGCGCGTGATGGCGGGTCGCCCGCCGCGCGGAGAGCAGCCGATCCGGGCCGTGTCGAGCCATGACTGGTCGTCGGTGGAGGGACGGACCCAGTTCGCGCGGGTACGGCTGGCGCGGACACCCTCGCGGTACGTGTTCCGTCTGACCGGTGGGCAGGGCAGCCACGTGTTGGACGACACCCCGGAAGTGTCGTGACGTCCGGGGACACGACGCGCGTCTCGGTATCGGTTGCGTCGGAGGCAGTTGCGGCGGAGCCGGTTGCGGCGGAGTCGGCTGGGTCGGCGAGGGGTCCGAGCGGGCTCACCCACGTCCGGGCCGACGGGACCGCGCACATGGTGGACGTGTCGGCGAAGGACGTGACGGCGCGCGAGGCGAGCGCCCGGGGGCGGGTTCTGCTGTCGGAGGCCGCCGTGTCGGCGCTGCGTGACGGCACGGTGCCCAAGGGCGACGCCCTCGCGGTGGCGCGGATCGCCGGCCTCCAGGCGGCCAAACGCACGGCCGACCTGATCCCGCTCGCCCACCCCATCGCGGTGCACGCGGCGAGCGTGGACCTGACCGTCGGCGACGACGGCGTCGACATCGAAGCGCGCGTGCGCACCGCGGACCGGACTGGGATCGAGATGGAGGCGCTCACCTGCGTGAGCGTCGCCGCGCTGGCGCTCGTCGACATGATCAAGGCGGTGGACCGTCACGCCCGGATCACCGACATCCGGGTGACGGCGAAATCCGGGGGTCGCTCGGGGGACTGGGCCGAGGAGCCGAGCCCGCCTTGCCCCGGACCGGGATCCGGGCGACCAGCGACCGTGGCGGGATCGTGAACACCGCGACCACGACGGCGGCCTTGGCCGGGCGGCGCGCCCTCGTGGTGACGTGCTCGGATCGTGCGTCGCGGGGCGCGTACGTCGACCGCAGCGGCCCTTTGCTCGTGGAGGGCCTGCGCGCGTGGGGGATGATCTGCCCCGATCCGGAGGTGGTGCCGGACGGCCCGGCGGTCGGGCGGGCGATCGAGGCAGGGGTCCGCCAAGGGGTGGAGCTTGTGCTGACGACGGGAGGAACGGGACTCGGGCCGCGGGACCTGACCCCCGAGTCGACGATGCCGCTGCTCGAGCGGCACGTCCCGGGGATTGCCGAGGCCGTGCGCGCCGTCGGGGTCGCGGCGGGCATTCAGACGGCGGTGCTGTCCCGGGGCGTGGCGGGCGTCGCCGGGCGCACCCTGATCGTCAACTTGCCCGGGTCCACCGGTGGGGCAAGAGACGGACTGAAGGCATTGCAGCCACTCCTTGGCCACGCGCTCGACCAGATCGCGGGGGGTGACCACGGGTGAGCGTCGAGTGAATCGCGGCGTGGCGCCCGGATCGACGCGCGCATGCCGGGGCGATCCGTGAACGCGCTGTGGCCGAGCCTGCTGCGGGTGCGCCGCGCCGACGGCGAACCCGACGTGGTACTGCGCGCCCTGCGGGGGAGGGACCGGGTGCAGTGGGAAGCGCTGCGGGCGGCGAACCGCGACTGGCTGGCTCCGTGGGAGGCGACGACGCCGCAGCGCCCGGACTCCGGTCCCGGCAAACAGCTTCGATTTGCGCAGCTCGTGCGCTCTTACGACCGCGACGCGAACCGGTTTGTGTCTCAGCCGTTCTGTATCGAGGTGGGCGGGCGGCTCGTCGGCCAGATGCACCTGACGGGCATCGAATGGGGGTCGGTCCTCAGCGGCAAAGCGGGCTACTGGGTCGCGCGGGAGGCCGCGGGCCGTGGCGTGGCGTCCACCGCGCTGGCGGCGCTCGTCGACCACGCGTTCCTCGGGATCGGGTTGCACCGGGTCGCGGTGGAGGTGCGCCCCGACAATGCGGCGAGCTTGCGGGTCGTGCGGCGGCTGGGTTTCCGGGACGAGGGGACGCGGCGCCGGGCTATGCACATCGCGGGGAAGTGGCGGGATCTGTTGGCGTTCGCCATGACCGTCGAGGACCTTGACGGCGCGTCGTTGGTGGCACGGTGGAACGCGTCGAGCGGCGCGGGCTCCCCGGTGGCGGAGGGCAGGTACCGTCGGGAGGGGCGGTGACGACGGGCGTCGGCCGTCGTGCGGCGAGCGCTCGATGAGGCCGATTCGCCGATCGAATGACAGTCATGTAACTCGATGTGTCGACACACCGGGCAAGGTCCGTGAGACGAGGCGCGTCAGACCGTACCGTGATGCACGTGTCGCCCACCAGCAGCCTCATCTTCGTCGTCGTCGTCGTCACCTGGGCGATTTGTCTGTCCTTGTACGCGATGCGTCGCCGAGAGCAACTGACCACCGCACGATCGGTGGACCGGTTCTCGGCGCACATGCGCGTCCTGCAGCGCCGCAGCGGCCAGCCCGTGCCGCGGCCCGAGCCGGTGACGTCCTCGGGCGCCGCCCAGAGTTCGATGTTGGTGGCGGGATCGCGCATCGAGGTCGTCCATCTCGACCAGGATGTGATGGACGACGTCCGCGCTTCCCGTCGCGGCGCTGCCTGGGAGGTTGACGACGTCACGCCGAATGCCGCACGCGGCCACGGCCGTCTCGCTCGTCCGACGCCGGGTCTGGTGGGGCACACGGTCCGGATGATCGACGGCGCGACGCATGCCGTCACCGGCGTCGCGAAGCGGGCCTTCTCGTTGCCTTCCGCGCCCTTCGCCGTACGCGGAGGGGTCCGCGCGAACGACGCGACAGCGCGGGGCCGCCGAGGGGTCCACGACTCGCGAAAGACCGGCGCGGTCCGCCCGAACCACGCCTTCGCGGTGTGGGGCTCGCTGACCGCGGCCAGCGCCCGCCAGGCACGGACGGCAGCTTTCGGGCTCGCTGCCGTGGTGGCGGTCGCCAGCTTCCTTTTCGGGGCGTTCGACCAGTTCGGCTGGGTACTGCCGGTGGTCGCCGGGATGGCGGCGTTCGGCCTGATGGGGTCTATGCGGCGGAACCGTCACGTGGTCGTGGCGGGCCGTCGCCGTCGTGAGCCGGCCGCGTCGAGCGAGACGCAGCACGTGGCGGCAGAGCACCTGGCGGGGGAGCACATGGCGGTGGAGCGCCCGGCGCGGGAGCGTACGCGGCCCGTGGCCGGCGGCTCGGCGGCCGACGCTGCTCGCCGGGATCTACCGGAGCGCCCGCAGCACCAGGAGCGCTCGGAGCGACCGGGGCGACCCGCGCGTTCGTCGCCGGACGTTCCGTTCGACGTGGTCATGTTCGAGGAAGAGTCGGCGCTGCGGTCTCGCGTTGGCGCGAAGCGCGAGGTGTGCGAGCGCGGGCCTTCCGGCGCGGGCTCTGTGAGCGTTGCGGGCGCGGTCAGCGCCGCGGGCATGGTGCCGTTGGAGGCGATGTCGGAGTGGGAGTTGGACGCCTCGGTGTTGCCGTCAGGACTCGACCCCAGCGACCCGTTGGTCGCGGAGCGGTCGTGGCAGCCCGTCCCTGTGCCGGTGCCGACGTACGTGATGAAGGCGCGCGCGCGGCGCCCGATGCCGGTTCGGGAGGCGCCGGGAGTGCCGGTGCCGATCGAGATCGAGGACGATTTCGACGACGTGCTGTGGCCGGCGGGGAAGCGGGTCGTGAACGCCTGACATCGATGCGGGGGACTTGGCGGGTGGTGCTATCGTGGGGCTCCGCCGTAAGGGGCTGTAGCGCAGCTGGTAGCGCACCTCGTTCGCAACGAGGGGGTCAGGGGTTCGAGTCCCCTCAGCTCCACCATGTGTTTCGTGTGCCAGCGGTGTCCCGTTCCCGGTGGGCGGGGTCGACCGGGCGATCGGCATACCTGAGTGACGGGCGCGGCGTTGGGTCGTGAC
>CAJDVG010000084.1_pt1 | contig 12312 bp, 10 predicted proteins | sample 7391321 | NCBI WGS metagenome assembly CAJDVG01 (sample SAMEA7055706, study PRJEB34461) | soil metagenome | biome: terrestrial ecosystem; feature: Peninsula; material: soil | place: Antarctica | collected 2016
TGGCTCCCGGCACTGATCAACCTGTTCGTGGTGCCGTTCGTGGCGTGGTCGACCATTCAGACGTGGTCTGACGCCGACACCAACCACGTCCTGGCCGCCACGACCCTGGTCGGGTCGCTGGTCATCGCCGTGATGGCGCTCTCGATGTTCGCTCGCAGTGCTCTGGCCCGGCGGGTGCTCCTGGCCGCTGCTGCGCTCGTGGGACTGACCCACATCGGTGGTCTCGCCTACGACTCCACCGATCTGCAGTCCGGGCACGCCCTGGCCGCCATGGGCGCGATCGTGGTGTTGGTGGCGCTGTCCTCGCCCAAGGCCACCGAATGGACCACTGGGCGGTCGTGACCACCCCCCGGAGCCCGCCGGCTCGACGCCGGGATTCTCGTCAGCCGGCCAGCAGGCGGCGGACCACCGTGTCCGCCAGTAGACGGCCCCGGCGGGTCAGCAGCACACGGCGCGGGTCGCCCCGCAGGGCGGGCGACGGCTCGACCAGTCCGTCGGCGATCAGCCCGGCCACCGCCGCGCGACCCGGCGCCCGCAGTAGGTCCACCGGCAGGCCATGCGCCAGTCGCGTCCGCAGCAACACCAGCTCGTCGTACGTCTGTTCCTCCGTCAGCACTTCCCGGCCCTGCATGGGCGACATCCCTGCGCCCAACCGCGACGCGTAGGCGGCGGGGTGGCGCACATTCCACCAGCGCACGCCGCCGACATGACTGTGCGCGCCGGGTCCGAGGCCCCACCATTGGCCGCCCTGCCAGTAGCCCAGGTTGTGCCGACAGGCGTCCGAGGCGGTCCGGGCCCAGTTGCTGATCTCGTACCACCGCCACCCCGCCGCGGACAGCACGTCGTCGGCCAGCTCGTACTTGTCCGCCTCATCGTCGTCTTCCGGGGCCGCAACGTCCCCGCGCTTCACCCGGGCCGCCAACCGCGTGCCGGACTCGACGACCAACGCGTACGCCGAGACGTGGTCGACACCGAGCTCGACGGCGGCCTCCACGCTGGTGCGCCAATCCGCAAGTGACTCCCCGGGCGCTCCGTAGATGAGATCCAGGCTGGTCGCCAGCCCAACCGCCGACGCCGCGCGCACCGCCGCACGCACGTTCGCCGGGTCGTGCGTGCGGTCCAGGGACGCGAGGACGTGTGGCACGGCCGACTGCATCCCGAGGCTCACCCGGGTGAACCCGCCCGCGGCCAAGGCCTCGAGCGAGCCGGCGTCGACCGTGTCCGGGTTGGCCTCGGTGGTCACTTCCGCGCCGGGCATCAGCCCGAAGGCCTCCCGAACCGCCGCCACAACCCGCGCCAGCTCCGACGCGGGCAAGACCGTGGGCGTCCCCCCGCCGACGAAGATCGTGTCCACGGGCCGGGCCGCGTCGCCCAGCACCTCGCGGGCCATCGTCAGTTCACTCAGCAGCACGTCCACGTAGCTGTCCGGAGTGGCACCGGGTTCCCCGTCGAGCTCGGAAGCGATGTAGGTGTTGAAGTCGCAGTACCCGCACCGCACCCGGCAGAAAGGCACGTGCACATAGAGGCCGAAAGCTCCCTGCCCGAAGCGATCCAGCGCCGCTCCCGGCAGCGACCGGTCGCTCGGCGCGGGATCCCCGGCAGGCGGCGAAAGGGGCACGGAATTCAGTCTCCCAGACGCGCGCTTTCGCCGTTCAGCGTCGCCCGCCCAATGCCCGCTCAGGGCCTCCCAACCGGCTCCGGCTCGGCATCCTCGCCCTGCACCTCCTCATCCGCGGCATCGACCGCCGTTTCGGCCATCGACTCCCGCTCCAGCGCGTGGAAGTGGGCGCGCTCTCGGGCGTACATCTCCGCCTTCGCTTTAGCCTTGAGCTCGGATGCGGTCGCGCTCGCCCACGCCAGGTGCTCCTCCGCCTGGTCCATGGTGGCCGCCGCCGCTCGTTCGGTCGCCTCGACGAGCGCCTGAGCCTGGGCCTGGGACTCCTCCAGCGTCGCCTGGGCCCGCGCTTGCGACTCCCGCGTCGCCGCGCCCAGCTCGTCGTACCGGCGCGAGATGTCCACCTGCGTCACCGGCCGGGTTCATGCCTCAAATCATGGCATGCCAGGGCGGGCAGATCGAACAGTCTCATGCGCGTCCTCTTCACTCGCACAAGCGAATTCACGAATTTCTTCGATGTGTTTCGGCGCCGGATCGCGGCGTCTCAACTCCAGATCGACCACGCGCCGGCCGGCCGCCCGCCCTTTGCGCTCGAAGCGCGTTGGCACCCGACCCTCCCAGCGCGGCGCAAAGCCCCCCGAAGCGGTGTGCGTGTACGGATTCGCTAGCTGCGGGCATCCGGACGTCGCCGCGAGCATCTGCGTGGCGTAGTCCTCCCAGTCGGTGGAAAGCCGCAGCGCCCCGCCCGGGACGAGCGCCCGGGCGACGTCGGCCACCATCACCTCGTTGACGAGCCGTCGTTTGCGATGGCGGCCCTTCGGCCACGGATCGGGGAAGAAGACCCAACACTCGGCGACGGAGTCCGGCGCCAGGCCTGCGCGCAGCAACGCGGCCGCGTCGGCCTGCAGGACCAGCACGTTGGTGAGCCCGCGTCGATCGGCGCGTAAGACCGTCGTGGTGGCGCCGGGCCGGTAGACCTCGACCGCGAGGTGGTCCCTCTCCGGGTGGGCCGCCGCGGACGCGAGCACGACCTCCCCCGCGCCAGAGCCGATCTCCACGACGAGGGGAGCCGACCGCCCGAAGGCCGTCAGCGGGTCGAACCGCCACGCGGGATCGAGGGAAGTGTCCCAGTGCCCTCTGACCGGGTGCACCAGCAATTCTTCGTGCCGCGCCGACCAGGCCCGGGCGATCCCGCGGTGGCCCCGCCCGTCGCGTCGCGCGAACGAAACCACCTCACGGCGCAGCCGTGGAGGCTGGGTCATCGGGGGCGACTACTTCTTCGCCTCGACCTCGTCGTTGGACAACGCGGCGATGAACGCCTCCTGGGGGACCTCCACTCGGCCCACCACCTTCATCCGCTTCTTGCCTTCTTTCTGCTTCTCCAGCAGCTTGCGCTTGCGGCTGATATCACCGCCGTAACACTTGGCGAGCACATCCTTGCGGATCGCGCGGATCGTTTCCCGCGCGATAATCCGCGAGCCGATGGCCGCCTGAATCGGCACGTCGTACTGCTGACGCGGGATCAGCTTGCGCAGCTTGCTCACCATCGCGACGCCATAGCCGTATGCCTTCTCCTTGTGCACGATCGCGCTGAACGCGTCGACCTGCTCCCCCTGCAGCAAGATATCGATCTTGACCAGCTCGGCGGCCTGCTCGCCGTCCGGCTCGTAATCCAGGGAGGCATACCCTCGTGTGCGTGACTTGAGGAAGTCGAAGAAGTCGAACACGATCTCTGCGAGCGGCAACGTATAACGCATCTCGACCCGCTCGGGCGATAGGTAGTCCATTCCGCGCAGCGCCCCGCGCCGCTGCTGGCACAGCTCCATGATCGCGCCGATGAACTCGGTCGGCGCCAGGATCGTGGCGCGCACCACGGGCTCACGGATCTCCGCGATCTTGCCCTCCGGGAACTCGCTGGGGTTGGTCACGTGGACGACGCTGCGGTCTTCCATCGTCACCTCGTACGCCACGTTCGGCAGCGTCGAGATCAGCTCCAGATCGAACTCGCGTTCTAACCGTTCACGCACGATCTCCAAGTGCAGCATGCCGAGGAACCCCACCCGGAAACCGAACCCGAGCGCCGCCGACGTCTCCGGCTCGTAAACGAGGGCCGCGTCGTTCAGCTTGAGCCTGTCCAGGGCGTCGCGCAGCTCCGGATAGTCGGATCCGTCGATCGGGAACAGGCCGGAGAACACCATGGGGCGTGGGTCGCGGTAGCCCGCGAGGGCCGTCTTCGCTGGCTTGGTCGCGTTGGTCACCGTGTCGCCGACCCGGGACTGACGGACGTCCTTGACGCCGGTGATGAGGTAGCCCACCTCACCGACGGAGAGTCCCTGGCACGGCTCCGGCTCGGGGCTGGACACACCGATCTCCAGAAGCTCGTGGGTCGCGCCGGTGCTCATCATGAGGATGCGCTCGCGCGGGTTGAGGCTGCCGTCGATGACGCGTACGTAGGTCACCACGCCCCGGTAGGTGTCGTACACCGAGTCGAAGATCATCGCGCGCGCCGGGGCGTCCGCGTCGCCGGTCGGCGGCGGAACCAGGTCCACGATTCTGTCCAACAGCTCGACGACGCCGTCGCCGGTCTTGCCAGACACGTGCAGCACGTCGGTGAGTTCGCACCCGATGAGGTGGGCGAGCTCCTCGGCGTACTTCTCCGGCTGTGCCGCCGGTAGGTCGATCTTGTTGAGCACCGGGATGATCTCGAGGTCGTTCTCCATGGCCAGGTAGAGGTTGGCCAGGGTCTGCGCCTCGATGCCCTGTGCGGCGTCCACCAGCAGGACAGCCCCCTCGCACGCGGCGAGGCTGCGGGACACCTCGTACGTGAAGTCCACGTGGCCGGGGGTGTCGATCATGTCCAGGCAGTACGTGGTGAGGTCGGCGCCCTCCTTCGCGCTGGACCACGGCATCCGCACGGCCTGAGACTTGATCGTGATGCCGCGCTCCCGCTCGATGTCCATGCGGTCCAGGTATTGCGCCCGCATCGCTCGGGGGTCGACGACGCCGGTGATCTGCAACATCCGGTCCGCCAGCGTCGACTTGCCGTGGTCGATGTGCGCGATGATGCAGAAGTTGCGGATCAGCTCCGACGGCGTCGCGGCGGGCGGCAGTGCACGGGAGGCACGGGGTGACACAAGCGTCTACCTCAAAGGGGTCGAGATCGGGACCGACGTCCATCATCCCACGCCAGCTGACCTCGTCCGAACGCCCTGCCGCACTGATGGCCGGCCCACGTCCCGGACCTCGCGCTGCCCCACGAGGTGGCGGGGCTGCCCCCGCAGGCCTGTGCTGCACAGTTCACATGCGACCGCAAGGCTGCCCGCCTACCGGCCTCAAGGTTGCAGTATCAGCCGGGCGCCAGAGACCTGGCCCTGCTCGACGCGCCGGTGGGCTTCGGCGGCGTCGGCTAGTCGCAGGGTGTCGGCGATGCGGGCGGTCAGTGTCTGGTCGACCAGCCGCTGGTTGATGACCCGCGCAGCGGCCGCGAGGTCGGTGCTGGTGGCGTTACTGATGACGAACCCGAGCAGACTCACGTCGTGGGTGTAGGTGGCGCTGACCGGCAGTTCCACGCAGGCGCGCGATCCCGCGGCCGTGAGCAAGATCCGCCCACCGCGCGCCATCAACCCCACGGCGGCAGCGAAGTCATGGTGCCCGGAAGTGTCCCAGTGCACGTCCAGCCCGTCCGGCGCCGCCGCGCGGATCTGCTCGACCGCGTCAGGGTGGCGATAGTCGACCGCCACCGCTGCCCCAGCGGCGCGGCAGCGGTCCAACCCGTCACCGGTGGCGCTGGCAATGACTCGGGCGCCGGCGACAGTCGCCAGCCGGACCGCGGCGTCACCGACGTTGCCGGCGCCACCGCCGACATAAATCGTCGCGCCAGGACGCAGGTGAGCGTGCCGGAACAGACCGAGCCAGGCGGTGGCGGCCGGGTGAGCCAACGCCACGGCCTGCACTGCGTCTACCCCGTCCGGTATCCGGTAGAGCCGGTCGACGGGCGCGGCCGCGTACTGCGCGAACGAGCCCTGCCGTCCGCCGTGGCCGAGGCTGTTGCACCAGACCCGCTCGCCCACACTGAACCCGGCCGTACCCGGCCCGAGGGCCGCCACCGTACCCGACAGGTCACGACCGATCACGAACGGAAACGGCGTCATCGTGGGAAACGCGCCGGATCGGACGAACGTGTCGACCGGGTTCACCGTCACCGCCTGAACGGCGACGAGCACCTCTGTCGGCGCGAGCCGCGGGACCGGCAACTTCCCGTAGCAGATGTTCTCCACGCCACCGAGCCGGTCGACGTAGGCCGCGTGCATCATCTGCGGCAGGTCAGACATACCCACCTCTTTTCTACTCGCCCCGGGCATGTGAAAAGCGGTCCCAGTCCGCTGACATAGCGGTCCGCGGTGATCCCGCCGGTGTTCTCGATGATCCACCGCCGCTACCCGTCGAAGACACCGGGATCACGGATCTCGCCGGTTCCCTGAAACCGGTACCTTGTGACGCCGAATCGCTTGACTGAGCGGGTTGAACGATCTGGGCGACGGGCCCACGGATCGCCGCGCCTCTGACATGCTCGAATCGGACGGGATGACGATGCCCCGACCGACCAGCAACACCCTGTGCGCCGTCGTCAACGACGAAGGAGGCCACCATGGCGAGTTCCACCACCTGCACCTTCCCCAGCCCGCGCGGGCACCAGCTGTCCGCCCGCCTAGAACGGCCCGCCGGCACGCCTCTCGGAGCGGCGATCTTCGCCCACTGCTTCACCTGCTCGAAGGACCTGCGGGTGGCCCGGCAGCTGACCCGCGCTCTGACCGCGCAGGGGTTTGCGGTGCTCTCCTTCGATTTCACCGGCCTCGGGAGCAGCGACGGGGATTTCGCTGAGTCCACTTTTTCTGCCGACGTCGAGGATCTGCGCGCCGCGGCCGACTACCTCGCCGAGGCGGTGGCGCCGCCGTCGCTCCTGGTGGGGCATTCGTTGGGCGGCGCGGCGGTGCTCAGCGCCGCGCCGAACCTGCCCGAGGTTCGGGCGGTGGTCACCATCGCGGCGCCGGCCGACCCGGCCCACGTCCGGAGGGTGATCAAGGGCGACGTCGACGCGATCATGCGCGACGGGTCCGCACCGGCGACGGTCGGAGGGCGCACCTTCACGATCGGCCGATCCTTCCTTGAGGACCTGGAGCGTCAGGAGCCGCTCGCTGCGATCGCCGGATTCAGGGGAGCCACCCTGATCATGCACTCACCGATCGACCAGATCGTCGGCATCGACAACGCCGAGGCCATCTATCGCGCGGCCCGGCACCCGAAGAGCTTCATCTCCCTGGACAAGGCCGACCACCTGCTCGCCGACGAGACGGACGCCGAGTACGTCGCCACGGTGATAGCGGCCTGGGTGCAGCGCTATCTCGACGCCACCCGTGCTGCCCCGCTCGCCGCAGACCCAGATCGTTACCGCGACGTCGGTGCCTTCGCGGTGAATTCCGGCGGCCTGACGACCCATCTGCGGACTCGCGGGTTCACATTGATGGCCGACGAGCCGGAGTCCGTCGGGGGTGAGGAACGCGGACCCACACCGTACGACTACCTCACGCTGGCCCTCGCCTCGTGCACGTCGATGACCTTAAGGATGTACGGCGACCGCAAGGGCTGGCCGCTCGACGAGGTCGAGACCGTGGTCACCCATCAGCGGGTGCACGCCGACGACTGCGCGGAGTGCGAGCACACCAGCGGGCGGCGTTCTTGCGCATCGCTGATCGCTGCCCGATCCACCGCACCCTTCAGGGCAGCCTGGAGATCCCCACCGTCACCATCCCCACCGGCACCGGCACCGGCACCGGCACCGAAAGCTGACGCAGTCAGTCACCCCGAAGCGTCGCTCAGACCACGAGCTCCGACGAGCCCGAGTATGCCGACGGGAAGTAGGAGGAGGGGCTGGGGGAGCGTGGAAAATGCGGAGTCGGCGGACTCGGTGAGAGCTGTGCCAACGAAGCACAGCCCGAAACCTAGCCACATCACAGACACGAAGATGACCAGGTATTGACTTCGCCCCGCGAAGCGCGGCAACGAGCCCAACCCCAACGCGACGATCGACAGGCCCATCGCCACCGACGCCATGTGCCACACGGCGAGTGAGACGAGCCGCGGCTCGTCGGCCAGCGCTGATTCGGCCACGGGTCGCCACACGGACGCTCCCCCACCGACGACGTGGATCGCGAAGGTGACGGCCGCGAGGGCGCACGCCGCCGCTAGGACGCGACGCAGGCCACCCTGCTTCACCCCGGGCGCCCTGGCTTCGTTCTTCATTCTCACAGTGTCACAGCTGTACCGGCTGGCCTTCGCGCCTCCGTCCCCCGCATCACCTGACCGGATGCTGAATCGGCAGAACCCGCACCCGTACCGCCAGGAACGATAACCTCGCGACATCGACGGCCCGGCGTCTTGTGTGACCGTCGTGCGGTGTCCAATCACTGCGAGAAGCGCGGGCTCGTCACCCTGCGGGCCCGTGGTCGACCAGGGCGAGTTCGGCGACGCAGACGCGCCGGGAGGGTGGGCATGCCACATGTCGAGTAGCACCGGGCAGCCAGACGAATCGACAGCGCCACGACTGGACCACCTGCTGACCGCGTCTGCAGCGCGGCACCCCACCCGCGTCGCCATCGTCGATGGTCCGACACGGTGGAGTTACGCACAGTTGGATCGCGCTGTGACCCGGCTGGCCGCCTGGCTGCAACACCGGGGGGTGGCTCCTGGAGAGCCGGTGGCTCTCGACTGCCGCAACGTCGCGGAGTTTGTCGTCTGCTATTACGCGATCCTGAGGGCCGGAGCGGTGGTCGTTCCCCTCAACGTGCTCATCCGTTCTCGATTGTTGGCCGAGCGGCTGGCCGATAGTGGCTGTGTCCTGTTGGTGTGCGTGGTCGCCGCGGACGGCGTCCCCTCGGTCGAGGTCATCAAGGCCGCGGTCAACAAGGTGCCGACCTGCCGCGACCTGATCGTGATCGACGACGAGAACCCGCTGTCCGAACTCACCGCCGACGGCACGGATACCGTCACCTCGCCGCCGGGCCATGCCCGCGACGCGGCGGTGATCACGTTTCCGCACCGAGACCTCGGCACACCGAAAGGCGTCGTGCTCAGCCATGCGGCGATGCTGCACAACGCCGCGGCCGTCACCGCCATGCTCTACGACGACTCGCCTGAACAGACGCACCCAGACGTACACCTGGTGGTGGTGCCGCTGTTCCACGTGGTCGCCCAGACATTCCAGCTCAACGCCGCGATCGCCGTCGGCGACACTCTCGTGCTCATGTCGCGGTTCGAGCCGGAAGCGGCATTGCACACGATGGCCGCCGACGGGGTGACCGCGCTGGTCGCCACCCCGCGCATGTTGTCCGCGCTGGTCGGCGTCCTCGACCGGCATCCGACCCAGACGGAACAGGTCCGATCGACGCTGCGGGTGATCTCCTCCCAGCTGGCACCCCTTCCTCCCGCCATCCAACGAGCGGTGCTCGAACGCCTGGGCGTGGTGACGTTGGAGGGCTTCGGGCACTCCGAGACCGGGATGGTGGGGTTGCACGCCAGGGCCGGGGATGACAGGCCGGAATCCGTGGGGTCACCGGCGCCGGGTACCCAGGTCCGGCTGGTCTCCGGCGACGGGACCGAGGTGGACGGGCCGGGTGAGGGTGAGCTGTGGATCGGCGGGGCCGGTCTGATGTCCGGCTATCTGCACGATGCGCAGGCGAGCGACGCCGTCCTTCGCGACGGGTGGTATCACACGGGCAACACGGCCCGTCGTGAGCTGGACGGGCACTTCGTGATGGTGGATCGACCTACCCACGTGGTCATGCGAGGCGGACACGTCATCTACCGGCGGGCGTTGGAGGAGGCGCTGCTGACCCACCCGGCGATCAGCGCCGCGAAGTCGGTGGCGATGCCGGACGCTCGGCTCGGGGAAGAGCTGCGGACCGTGATCGAACGCGACCCCCACTCGGTCATCTCCGACGCCGAGCTGGTCGCGTGGGCCCGCGAGCAGCTGCCCGGCCTGGCCGGCACGGAGTGGGAGGTGGCCACCCGTCCGGGAGTCGGCGCGCGACCCCGAGACGTGCGGTCCGCGGCGCGTCGGTTGCTGCCCGGCGTGGCCTTCGCGGTAGCCGGAACCGCCGTCGCCTTCCTCATCAACCTTGTGGTGCCGTTCCTCAGCCCGCTCACGGCTGGGGTGTTGCTCGGTGTGGTGCTGGTCAATGTCGGTCTCGTGCCTGCTCGGACCCGCCCTGGGCTGTCGGCCACCACCCGGCGGCTGCTGCGCGCCGGTGTCGTCTTTCTCGGACTCCAACTGTCCCTTCCTGAGCTGGCCGGCCTCGGCGCGCCGCTGCTTGCCGTGGTCGCCGTCACCGTCGCCCTGAGTTTCTTCGCAACCCGCTGGGTCGGCGAACGCCTCGGGCTGTCCGCCGGGCTGTCTCTGCTCACGGCATCGGGGTTCGCCATCTGCGGAGCGTCGGCGATCGCCGCGATGGAGGGCACCAGTGATGCTGACGAGGACGAGGTGGCCACGGCGATCGCGCTGGTGACGATCTTCGGCACCATCGCCCTCTTCTGCTGGCCGCTGCTGCAACGGCCGCTCGGACTGGCCGACGCACCCTACGGCGCCTGGGCCGGCGCCTCGGTGCACGAGGTGGCGCAGGTGGTCGCCGCGGCGTCGCCGGCGGGTGCGGCCGCGCTGGCCACCGCGGTGGTGGTCAAGCTGGCGCGAGTGGTCATGCTGGCGCCGATGGTCGCGATGGTGGCGGTGGCCGCCCGTCGGCGAAGCAGCGCGGGGCAGGAGCCCGGGACCCGCCGGCCGCCGCTGGTGCCGCTGTTCGTGCTCGGGTTCCTGGCGATGGTGCTGGTACGCAGCGCCGGTGTCCTCCCACCGGGTGTCTTGGACATGAGCAAGGTGTTGACCACGGCCCTGTTGGCGGCGGCGCTGTTCGGGCTCGGCGTCGGGGTGCGGGTGCGGGTCCTGCTGGCCACGGGTCCGCGGGCCCTCCTCCTCGGTGCCATCTCGACCGTCGGCATCGCCGTGATCGCCTACGGTGGGGTGCTCCTCACGGCCTCCTCGTTGGTCCGGTAGCCGCGCCCCTCACGTGCACCTGGGTTCCGCCGCGAGGTAGCGGCCTCCGGCGCGCGGAGCCGCGAGGTCTTCGCTACCGTTGCGTGCATGGACACCGCGCGCCTCACCTCTGCGGTGCCATCGTCCGGTTCGTCCGGTTCGTCCGGCTCGCCGGATTCCTCGGGCTATGTCGGGGATTTCACCGGCCTGCCCACGATCGACTACGCGCCGGTCGTCGACGGGCATCCTGACCCTGGCGAGATCGTATGGGCTTGGGTCCCGTACGAGGAGGACCACACCCGCGGCAAGGACCGCCCCGTCCTGGTCATCGGACACGATCGGGAGTGGCTGCTGGCGCTGCAGGTGACCAGCCAGGACCACGACCGGGATGCGGAGCAGGAGGCCCGGTCCGGACGCTACTGGATGGACATCGGCACCGGTCGCTGGGACGCGCGGGGCCGCCCCAGCGAAGTCCGCGTCAACCGCATTGTGCGCCTGGTTCCCGGCGCGGTCCGCCGGGAGGGAGCTGCCTTGGACCGCGCCCGCTACGAACAGGTCGCCGCCGAGGTCGTGCGGCGAGCCCGGTGAGGATCCGCGAGGCCACGACCAGCGACGCGGCGCAGTGCGCGGCGATCTACGCGCCCTACGTGGCGCACACGACCTTGTGCCTGGAAGAGGTGCCCCCGGACCGCGCCGAAATGGCGCGACGCATCGAGCACGTGCGGCGCGCGCACACATGGCTCGTCTGCGAGGAGGAGGGACGGGTGATCGGGTACGCCTACGGCGCGCCCTTCCGCTCGCGCGTCGGCTTCCGCTGGACGTGCGAGGTGAGCGTGTATGTGGACTCGGATCGGCAGGGTCGGGGAGCCGGCCGCATCCTGTACGCAGCCCTGCTCGCGCGGCTCGCCGCCCTGGGTTACCGGTGCGTCGTCGCGTGCCTGGTCGAACCCCACAGCGCCAGCGCCGCGCTGCACCGCTCCGCCGGATTCGCGAAGGTCGGCACGTTCCGGTCCGTCGGGTTCAAGCACGGCGGCTGGCGAGATGTCACGTTCTACGAGCGTTCCCTGACGGGGGACTCCGGGCCTTCGAGCGAGCGGCAGGGCGCCTAAGTGGACCAGTTCTTGATGTCGATCCCGCCCCTGGCCGTCTACCTCGTCGTCGCCGGAGTCGTCGGCCTGGAGTCGTTGGGTGTTCCGCTGCCGGGAGAGATCATCCTGGTCAGCGCTGCCATCCTGTCGGCGCACCACGAGCTGGCCGTGTCCCCGCTGTGGGTGGGCCTGGCCGGGGCGGCGGGCGCAATCGTCGGCGACTCGATCGGGTACGAGATCGGGCATCATTTCGGGTGGCGACTCTTGGACTGGCTGCGGCGCCGCTTCCCACGTCACGTCGACGCGGAGCGGGTCGCCGTCGCGTCGCATCTCGTCCACCGGTACGGCGCGTTGGCGGTCTTCTGGGGACGGTTCGTGGCGCTCCTGCGCATCTTGTCCGGGCCGCTGTCCGGCGCGTTACGACTGCCGTACCGGATCTTCCTGCCGGCCAACGCCGCCGGCGGACTCGTGTGGGCGCTCGGGACGACGTACGCGGTGTACCTCCTCGGCCGGACCGCCGAACACGT
>CAJDVG010000101.1_pt1 | contig 12120 bp, 11 predicted proteins | sample 7391321 | NCBI WGS metagenome assembly CAJDVG01 (sample SAMEA7055706, study PRJEB34461) | soil metagenome | biome: terrestrial ecosystem; feature: Peninsula; material: soil | place: Antarctica | collected 2016
ATTCTGCGCGCATGGCTCGGGACTTCAGCTGCTCGGGCGGGCAGGGGCGCACGCTGAAGGTGTGCACGTCCCAGCCGGCCGCACGGACCGCCGCGATCTCCCGCTCGATGAACGTGTGGGACAGGGCAGGGTACTGGCTGTTCAGGTAGGCGATCCGCCCCCGAGTACCGGCCGTCACCGCGTCCGACTCCTGCCCGCGGCCTGCGACGCCGCTCCCGTGGGCCCCCGCCCTGACGCGTCCGGTGTCGCCTCGCCCGAGCCTGCGTCGAGAGTGTCGAGAGTGTCGAAGCGGGTGGAGTCGTCACGCTCCCAGCGCGGCCCGGCCGCGGACGAGGGCGCCCTGCGGGCGAGCGCGCGGGCCGCCGCCGTGACCGCGCAGTAGACGGCGGCGGCGGGCAGGAGGGAAGGACGGCGCCGGACCAGACCAGCCAGGGCCCTCAGGGTGGCCGGGGTGCTGGCCTCGAACGACTCGGTGCCAGCACCGTTCGCCGGTCTTGCGTCGAGATCCGTGCCGTGGGGCGCGTGCGGCATGGCCGAGACCTCGGCGTTGCCGCGCGCCACCCTTGTGCGGACCCCCAGCAGCGAGCGCAGGTCACGAGGAGCGCGCACGGTGAACGTGCCGCTCGTCGTGATCCTCTCCTCGGGCGCAAAGAGCCGCTGCACGAAGAGGTCGTCCCCGAGAACCTTGGGGAAAGCCCCGAAGCGGGCGCGGCCGGTTGCGGAGACCCCGTAGACCCCCAGGCCGACCAGGCCGGACGTCGCGTACGGCAGCTCGCGGAAGACCCGATAGTACGCTCGCACCGGCCGGGACGAGTTCGAGGTGTCGAACCGAACGCCCGGAGCTGCCACGCGGGGTTCCGGGAGGTCAAGTGCGCTGATGAGTTCTCCGAGGGCGCCGACGGAAAGATCGATGTCGGCGTCCAGGTAGATGCGGGGGAATCCGGCGGCGAGCGCGTCGCCGGCGTTGAGAGCCCCGGCCTTGCCGGGCTCGGGAAGGTCCAGCACGGTGACGCCGGGGAAGCCACGGGCGATCTGCGCGGTGCGATCGCTGCTGCCGTTGACGACGACGACGATCTGCGGGGTCGCCGCGAGCGGTTCGGCGAGCACGGCCTGAAGGCACTTGGCGATGACCGCCTCCTCGCGGTACGCGGGGATGACGAGGGATGCTGGTGCCGCGTCTGCTGAGCTCACGCCGCCTCCCCGCCATCAGGTGGTGTCGCCTTGCGGACGGCCGCTAACGCGTCGACGGCCGGCGCGCTGTCGGGCACCGCGTCGCGGGAGCGCAGCACGCGGGCCGGTACGCCGCCGACGACCGCGTACCGTGGCACATCGCGCACGACGACGCTTCCGGCGGCGATCACGGACCCTTGACCGATCCGCACGCCCGCCGTGACGGTGACGTTGGCGGCGATCCACACGTCGTCCTCCACCACGATGGTCCGCTCTTGCCCCAGACCCTGCTGGTTCATGGGCCGCGAGGGGTCGTCGAAGGCGTGGTCGCGACTGATGAAGGTGCAGCCTGGCCCCATCATGACATCGTCCCCGATGCGTACCGAACCGAGGAGTTCGGCGTCGACGCCGATGCCCGAGCGGGCGCCGAGGCGCACACCTCGCCCAGACCCGAAGGTCGCCCCGTGCTCGACGTTGATGTCGGGGCCCGCGTGGTCGAGCATCCGGCGGGCGGCCGCCGAGCGCACCCGCGTCGCGAGCGGCAGCGCCCGCCCCAGCAGGTAGTACGCGCCGTAGGCGAGGGCGTGCGCGACATCGTGTGAGCGCGATCCCATGTGCGTCCCCCCTGTGCATCCTTGATCGTGCGTCGCGCGCCCCTCAAGGGGCGATGGCACTCGAATTCAATTGCCATTCAAGCTAATTCGAGTGTCATCGTAGCCTCCACGGTCAACCCGGGTCATGGGCCGCCCCGCGAGTGACGCTCGGGCCCTCGTGAGCAGCAACTCGGTGCCCCTCGCTCCTCGTTCGGTCGGCTCCCGTAGACTCCGCGAGTGGAGTCCGAGCGTAACTTCGTTGTGGCACAAAGGGATCCGTTGCGCGGTAAGCCGCCGCCATCCCGGGCGCGAGTCCTGGTGTCGGGAACCGCCTGGCAGACCCTCGCGCAGGTGGCGCCGCTGGCTGCCAACCTCGCGATCACCCCGTTCGTCATCCGCACCCTCGGCGCGGTCGCGTTCGGGCTGTTCCTCGTCACGAGCGCCCTCGGCTCCTTCCTCGGGCAGTTCGACGGCGGCGTCAACCGCAGCGCGCAGCGCTACTTCGTCTTGTACGCGGGCACCCGGGACCGAGAGTCGACGACGCGGCTGCTGACCACGCTGCTGGTCATCATCTTCGCCACGACCTGCGTGCTCTTCGGGCTGGTCTTCGTCGCTGCCCCGGCCGTCGTCGCGTTCTTCCACGCGCCTCCGGAGCTGCGTGACGACATGTTGTTCCTTTTCCGGGTGCTCATCGTCGGCGTCGGGGTGGCCCTCGGACGCAACCTGTTCGCGAGCATCCTGTCCGCGTACCAGCGCTTCGCCCTCACCTCCATCACCTGGATCGCGGGCTACGGAATCAACGCTGTCGGGATGGTCTTCGTCCTCAGCCGCGGGATGGGACTGCGGGGGATCGCGTACGCGTTCGTCATCCAGCAGGTGTTCACCACGTTGACGATCATCCCGTCCGCGCTGCCCTACCTCTGCCGCGCCGGCGTCGGACTGCTGCCGCGCGCGATGCTGGTCGAGTTCTTCGGCTTCGCCTGGAAGGTGCAGATCTCGGGCCTGGTCAACCTCCTCGGGCAGCAGGGGACCATCCTCGTCGTCGGACGACTCGCCCCGCTGCAGGTTCCCTACTTCGGGCCCGGTGTGACGTTCGCGCAGCAACTGCGTCAGCTCCCGGTGAGCTCGATGCGTCCCGTCCAGTCCCTGGTGGGGCGGTCCCTCACCGGGGAGGGCGCCGAGGCGGCTGTCCGCCAGGCGAGCGAGATCCAGCGCGCGTGGGTCACGTTCGTGTGCGGCTGGGTCGCGGTCGGGGCACCCGCTGCGTACTTCGGCATCAACGTGTGGCTGCCCCTCGATTCGCTCCTGCCCGGCGTGGTGGCGGCGGCGATGCTCGCCGCCCACCTGTTCGCCCTACTTCCGCAGGTGGCGCTCGTCTGGGCGATGTTGTGGCGGCGGCCGGAGTACGAGATGCGGGCCGGCATGATCTCGCTGACGGTGACTCTCGGCCTGGCGATCCCGGCGGTTTCTGCGTTCGGCGCGGTGGCGGTGGCGGTGGCGGCGGTGATCGGCCAGGGTGCGGCCTTTACCTACCTGACGGTGGTGACTCGTCGCCTCCCCGAGCCGTTACCGCCCGCCTGGACGATCATCCCCTGGCTGCCGACGGCGCTCGCCGCCGTGGGCAGCACGCTGACGGTGGGCGCCACGGCCCGGGTGCTGGACCTCACCGGGGGGCCGCACGGCGCTGTGGGCCTGTTGTGTTGCGCCCTCGCGGCCGCTCCGGTCCTGTGCGGATATCTCGTGGCCACGTTCGGCCTGCGGCGGGTCCGAGGATGGGTGGCGCGTCGTGGCCGGTTCTGAGACCGCGGCAGCCCGGTCGCCGGATTGGCGTCGGTGGCTTGCCGGCGTCCTGGCGTTGCTGCTCACCGTCGCCGTGGGCGTCGCGGTGTGGCGCACCACGCGTCCCGTCGAAGAGCCCATCCCGACGGTTCCCGGCGGCCCGTACCCGCGTTTCGCCGCCGAGTCGGTGTTCTATGCCGACGTCTCGAGCGCTCCGTTGGATGCGCGATCGGCCGACAAGGCGCGGAACCTCGCGCGGCAGGTCGCGGACCGGTACAACGGGGTGGCCGCGTTGAACTCGTCCAAGTTCGCCGCCTCGTTCGTGCGCGCCGATTCGCAGACCCCGCGCGCAGACGTGTCGTTCCACAACTGCCAGCGCAAGCCGGCGACTCCACCGCGGCTCTTCGACGGGCCAGGTTACTTCAAGGACGTGCCGATCCCTGAGGACGCCCGCCCCGCCGAGGGAAGCGACGCGCACCTGGCCGTCTGGGATCCGGCCGGCGACACGCTGTGGGAGTTCTGGCAGGCCAAGCGTCGCGACGACGGCTCCTGGCAGGCGTGCTGGGGCGGGAGGATCGATGATGTGTCCAGGTCGAACGGACCGTTCCGGGCCCCGTATGGGGTCGCGGCCAGCGGGCTGCCGCACACCGGCTACATGGTCACCCTCGACGACGCCCGATCCGGACGGATCGAGCACGCGCTCGGGCTGGTGATTCCTGACCCGGCACGCGGGCACAGCTACCCCGCCAATCGCAGCGACGGCAACTCCGCGAATCCTTCCTCAGTCCCCGAGGGAACCAGGTTGCGGCTCGACCCGAGCGTCGACGTCGACTCGCTGAGCCTCAGCCCGCTCGGCGCGGCGATCGCGCGGGCGGCGCAGAAGTACGGGTTCATCGTCACCGACCGCGGAGGGGCGGTCGCGGTGATGGCCGAGGGCGCCGAGGTCTGGAAGGGGCGGACCGGGCAGAACCCGTGGACGGACCTCATGGGTGGGGTGCCGGGGTACGGACAGCTCAAGGGCTTCCCATGGGAGCGTCTCCAGGTGATTCAGCGCGACTGGGGCAAGCGGACGGGCTGAGCTGGCACGGTCGGGACGGTCCGGACGGTCCGGGGTTGCGTGCTCGCGGCGCCGACCCAGGGGTCGTGGTCGAATCGCGCGAGGTGTGACATGCCCGCTACGCCGGCGATGAGCCACACGACGTAGGTCGGGAACGGTAGCGCCAACGGGCCGAAGAACCCGGTCACGACCCAGGCGGTGAACGTGGCCGCTGTCAGCAGGCGCCAGTGCTCCGCCTCGCCGCTCGCCGGTCGCAGCATCGTCCGCATCGGGCCCAGCACCCAGATCGCGAGCAGCACGAGCGCCGCGGGGAGCCCGAGCTCGACGGCGCGCGATAAGAGGACGTTGTGAATCTCGATCACGACGTTGTTCATCGGGTAGGCGTCGGACTGGCGGAACCATTCGGATCCGTAGGGGAAGAACCGGCGCCACCCGATTCCGGTGAGGGGACGATCCGCGAGGAGTGCCAACGCGGCCTCGTTGCTGCCGAAGCGGTCGTAGAGCGAGTACTGGCTCTCGAAGCGACGCGCTAGCGCCTCCCCGATCGCCGGAATGAGCGTCAGCGTCAGGGAGGCGACCAGGCCGACGGCGCCAACCGCCGCGACGATCCAGCGTCGAAGCCAGGCGGACAAGACGAACACCGCGACGATCCCCGCGCCGGCGCCCACCCAGGTGGAGCGAGTGAGGGACAGCGCCGTGCCGGCGAACCCCAAGAAAACGGCGGCGGCGGCCGCCAGCCGGCGCCAGCCGGTGGTGCGCGTCGCGCGCAGCGCGGCGCAGAACGCGCACACCGCGCAGGCCAGCCCCATCGCCTCGGACGCGATGAACGGTCCCCTCGCTTTGCCGAACTGCAGCCCGATCTGCGCGTCCATGATGTATCGGGGGAGGACCAGGGACGGCGCGAAGATCTCGCAGACCGCCGTCACCCCGAGGTAAAGGCCGATCGCGGTGAGCACGGCGAGCAACAACTCGCGGTGGCGGCGGACATCGAAAAACCAGGGCGCGCTCAGGAACAGCACGAACGGCATGGCCATGCGGTCCAGCAACGCGAAAACAGCGACGCTGTTCGCGAGGTTGCCGTAGTACGCGGCGGACGCCGCGGTCCAGAGCACGAGGAGCGCGATCAGCAGGTGCAGGCGGCCGGGACTCAGCCGCGTCGTCCGGCGGCCGTCGCAGGCCATCAGCAGGAGGGCGAGCGGGATGAGCACGCGATCCGGGCTGATCGGCAGGCCGAGGTAGCCGCTGGCTCCGTTGAGCAGATCGGCCGCGATTCCCGCCAGCAGCAGCCACACCGGTAGCGGGACGCCGCCTGGCTCGTCGATCCGTGCCCAGAGCGCGTCGAGCCGAGCCATCACGCGGCGGTGTCGCGTCGGCGTCGCTCCAGGCCGGACGAGAGGAGCAGCGAGAGCACCACCCCGAGCCCGAAGCCGACCATGCCGAATCGCTGCACTCGTCGCGCCCGGTCGTCGCCCGTGACGTAGGCCTGCTCGGTCACCGGGAACAGCTGAGCCTCCGTCGTCCGGGTCGATATCAGCCGGCGATAGCGGTCTTTGCGGGCGTCCTGCTGGACGTCGATCGGGACCCTGGCGGCGTTGGCAGCGGCGTACGCGGCCAGGTCGGCGGCGACGACGTCGGCTGCCGCATCGTTCCCGACGTCACGGTTATAGCGGGCCAGGGCAGCAGTCGCCTCCGAGTCGACCCGGGCGACCCCCGGCGCGTTGGCCGTGATCTCGGCCAAGAGGGCGCCGGTGTCGTTCTCGGCGCGCGCGCGACCCACTTCCGCGGTCAGCGCGTCGGCGGCCGTCTTGGCCCCGCGCGTCGCGTCGTCCGGGTCAGCCGCGGTGGCCTCGATCCGGATCACCGAGGAGTCGGGCAACGGCGAGGCCTGCAGCGACGTCACCCCGTCGGGGAGCCGCATGCCTGCGACGCCCTGGTCGGTCACCCAGCGCGCGTAGTTGGAGGCCAGATCCTTCGTCGCCGTCGGATACCCCGGGATGTTGAGGGCGCTCATCTCTCCCTGGCCGACGGCGAGTCGGAACTCGCCGGTGGTTGTCGTGGGCTGCCCGAGCGCGGCGCCCACGCCGAGCAGCGTGCACGCGATGGTCACGAGGGCGGCGGGCAGGCGATGGCGGCGCACGGCCTGCCACGCGGAGACGCCCTGGGCCTGCTCTCCCAGTTCTTGAGGATCCTTCGGATTTTCCGGTTCTGCGGAGGCTGGGACGGAGGTGGTCGGCGCCGTGGGCACGTCGTCCTCTGGCCGGGGTCCGCCTCGTGGTGGGCGCGACCGCGTCGAGGCAGCATGGGTCGTTTCGCCGGGGCGGACTGTGGTCCCGTCCGTGGGCGTGGTGGGGGCCACAGGTCTCCTCGTGGTGCGAGAGCGCGAGCAGTACCCGCCGATCGTAGCGCCTCGATGGACGAGTGTCCCACGGGGGGTGAGGAATTCGATGATTTGAAGGGTTCTCTGGGGCGACCTGAAGCACTGTGTCGGACGTCATGAGGACGTCTCCGGCGTCCGGTTCGACGTCCCGTTCGGCGAGCCCGCGAGGCCCGTTGTCCCCACGTGTCTCGCCGTGACATCCTCCGTCCGGCCTCGTGGAGCCCCGCGGGGGATATGCTGGGTCGACCTAGCCGACCCCTGGAGGCCCTCCCGTGCCCAGTCTGAACGTCGAGCTCGTCGCTGCCGACCGTACGGTCTGGGAGGCTTCGTCAGTGCTCGCGGAATCAGCGGAGACCTGGGCATCATGCCCGGCCACTCGCCGCTGATGACCGTGTTGGTCGATGGCGACGTGCATATCGACGCGGGAGACTCGCGCCAGACGGCGCATATCGACGGGGGTTTTCTGTCGATCGACAACAACCAGGTCCGCATCGTTGCCGAGACGGTGACGACCGCCTCGCGGAGTTGACGCGGAGTTGACCTTGTCGCGGGTTCTGGTCACGGCGGAGATCGTGATCGGGGCCTGCGCGGCCCTCGCGATAGCGTTCCTCTTCGTCGTCTTCGCCCGGCGACGGATCCTCGCGCGTGGCGGAAATCTCGTGATGTGCGCGCTCCAGCGCCCGGCTTGCTGCGCTTCGACGATGCGCACCTGGCGTGGTTCCCGCTGTTCGGAGTGTCGCTGCGGCCCCGTCACTGCTGGGAGCGCACGGGCCTGGAGCTGGGCAACGGCAACCCGGTCCGTGCGGCACAGCCGCGGGCCGCCGAGGAGGCGCAGATCGTCCGCGCGCGATTGAGCGGGACGGAGCGCAGGAAGGGTCGGGGCTCGGTGGAGCTTGGTCTCGCGCACGCCCCCTACACGGCGTTGCGCTCGTGGGTCGAGGCATCCTCGCCCGGTCACCAACCCATGGAGTGGTGAGCGTCAGACGTCGCCTTGCTCGACGGCGTCATCGGCGCTCTCCTCGTGTGCAGCCTGGCCGCCCCTCGTCGCGCGCCCGCCACCGGGTTGCCACAGCACATCGCCGCCGATGGAGAGGTTTGCCACGCGCGCCAGGATGAACAGCAGGTCGGAGAGGCGGTTCAGGTAGGTCGCGGTCGCGCGGTTCACTCCGCCGGGCGCCGAGCTGTCCTCGGGCGCGGACTCGTACCCGTACGCCTCGATCGCCGCCCATGTCGAGCGTTCGGCGCGCCGGACGATGGTGCAGGCGAGGTGCAGGTACGCGGACCCTGGCGTGCCGCCCGGCAGGATGAAGCTGCGCAGGGTCTGCACTTGCTCGTTGAAGCGATCGCAGTCGGCCTCCAGCTCGTCGATCCACCGTTCCTGCACGCGCAGGGGCGGGTACTTGTACGCGGAGGCCAGGGGGTTGCACAGGTCCGCGCCCACGTCGAACAGGTCGTTCTGGATGCGGGTCAGGCTGGCACGTGCCTCCTCGGGCAGGTCGCCGTCGAGCAAGGCGATCCCGATGGCCGCGTTTGCCTCGTTGCAGTCGGCGTAAGCCGCGAGGCGCGGGTCGGTCTTGGAGGTCCGTGAGAAGTCGCCGAGGGACGTCGTCCCGTCGTCGCCGGTCTTCGTATACACACGCGAGATCGTCACCATGTCCCCGATCGTACGACCGCTGGGCGAGCAGACCCGCGCTGTGAGCATCTTCACGGTCGAATGCCGACCCCGGGGCTCGCCCGCTGGTTACCGTCCTGACATGGGTGAACGCAGCAAGCCGTGGGTTATGCGCACATACGCGGGGCACAGCAGCGCGAAGGCGAGCAACGAGCTGTACCGGCGCAACCTCTCCAAGGGGCAGACCGGCCTGTCGGTGGCTTTCGACCTGCCGACCCAGACCGGCTACGACCCCGATCACGTGCTCGCGCGCGGCGAGGTCGGCAAGGTGGGAGTGCCGATCAGCCACATCGGGGACATGACGGCGCTGTTCGATTCGATCCCGCTGGCGCAGATGAACACGTCGATGACGATCAACGCGACGGCGGCGTGGCTGTTGAGCATGTACGAGGTGGCGGCGCGCGAGCAGGCGGAGGCCGCCGGCGGTGACCTGACCCCCGACGCGGCGGTGCGGGCGCTCTCCGGGACGACGCAGAACGACATCATCAAGGAGTACCTGTCGCGTGGGACGCACGTGTTCCCCCCGGGCCCCTCCCTGCGTCTGACCTGCGACACGATCGCCTACACGGTCAATCACATGCCCAAGTGGAACCCGGTCAACATCTGCAGTTACCACCTCCAGGAGGCAGGCGCGACGCCGGTGCAAGAGGTCGCGTTCGCGATGGCCACCGCGATCGAGGTGCTCGACCGGGTGCGCGACCGCGGCGAGGTGCTGGAGGAGAAGTTCGGGGACGTGGTGGCGCGGATCAGCTTCTTCGTCAACGCGGGCGTGCGCTTCGTCGAGGAGATGTGCAAGATGCGCGCCTTCGTCCAGCTTTGGGACGAGATCACCGCGGAAAGGTACGGCGTGGCCGACCCCGCCCATCGTCGATTCCGCTACGGCGTGCAGGTCAACTCCCTGGGCCTCACCGAGGTCCAGCCGGAAAACAACATCCAGCGCATCGTGCTGGAGATGCTGGCGGTCACGCTGAGCAAGAACGCGCGTGCTCGCGCCGTGCAGTTGCCCGCGTGGAACGAGGCGCTCGGTCTGCCCCGGCCCTGGGACCAGCAGTGGAGCCTGCGCATGCAGCAGGTGCTCGCCTTCGAGTCCGACCTGCTGGAGTACGACGACATTTTCGACGGCTCCCCGGTCATCGAGGCGAAGGTCCGCGAGATCATCGAGGGGGCCCGCGCTGAGATGGACAAGATCGCCGAGATGGGCGGGGCGGTGTCCGCCGTGGAGTCCGGCTACATGAAGCAGGCCTTGGTCGCCTCGCACTCCGCCCGCCGCCAGCGCATCGAGTCCGGCGAAGACATCGTGGTGGGTCTCAACAAGTTCCAGACCACCGAGCCGAGCCCGCTGACGGCAGACCTGGACACCGCGATCCATACCGCGGACCCCCATGTGGAGAAGGCGGCGGCGCAGGCCGTTCAGGAGTGGCGCGAGCATCGCGACTCCGACCCGGAGCGCAAGGCAGAGGCGGAGTCGGCCATCGCCCAGCTCAAGGCCGACGCGGCCGACGAGGAGGTCAACCTCATGCCCGCGTCGCTGCGCTGCGCCCGCGCGGGGATCACGACGGGGGAGTGGGCCCAGGCGTTGCGTGACGTGTTCGGTGAGTACCGAGCGCCCACCGGTGTCACGGGATCGGTCGGCGTCGGCGAGGCACCGTCCGGCAGCCGCCTGGCGCAGGTGCGCGATCTCGTGCGCGCGACGAACGACGAGCTGGGCCAGCGGCTCCGCTTCCTCGTCGCCAAGCCGGGCCTCGACGGGCACAGCAACGGCGCGGAGCAGCTCGCCGTGCGGGCCCGCGACATCGGCCTGGAGGTCGTCTATCAGGGCATCCGGCTCACGCCTGACCAGATCATCAACGCGGCGGTGGCAGAGGATGTCCACGCCTTGGGTATCTCGATCCTCTCCGGTTCGCACATGGAGCTGGTCCCGGAGATCCTCGCGGGCCTGAAGGCGCAGGGCGCCGGTGACGTCCCGGTGTTCGTCGGTGGGATCATCCCCGAGTCTGACGCCGCCAAGTTGAGGGCGGTCGGCGTGGCGGAGGTCTTCACTCCCAAGGACCACGACCTGACGGAGTCGATGGGGCACATCGTCGAGGCGATCCGCACCAGGAACGGACTGGCACCGCAACCCGCGTGAGCGGGCGCCGCGCCCGGTTGCGCGCGGCCCGGGCCACCTGGCGGCCGATGCGCGTCGCAGCCTGTGCGGTCCAGGCCTTGCGCGGGACGTCGCGCGCGACGCGCAGCGCGTCGATGGGTGCCCCCGCCTGGGCGAACGCGTCCAAGAACACGTTCTGCGACTGCAGGACGGAGGCCGTCGGCATCGCCGCGTACTTCTCGCGCAGACGCCGGTACAATCGCCGGTGCCCCACGATCATGCTGGTGCTCCGCCCGGAGATGCGGTGCGGATCCGCGTCGTCGCGACGGTAGTGCGCTAGGACCGCGGGCACTACGCAGATCCCCCACCGCTCGTTGACCCGCAGATACAGGTCCCAGTCCTGGCAGGACGGCAGCGTCGGGTCGGGGCCCGCGACCTCCTCGAGCGCCGAGCGGCGAAGCATGGCGACCGAATAGGTGCCGATGATGTTGCGCGTGAGAAGCTCGGGGATGGCCACCCCCTCGGCCGTCGCCGTCAGCGGCGGGGGGAGGCAGCCGGTCGGTGTCTCGATATCGAACCAGCAGTAACACAGCCCATACCGCTCGCCCGCCTCCTCTAGCCGACGCACCTGTCGTTCTAGCTTGTCCGGCTCCCAGCGGTCGTCGCTGTCGAGGAAGGCGACGAACGGTGCCGAACTCGCCGCGATCCCCGTGAGACGCGCCGCGTTCCCACCGCGATTCGTCGGGTGCCTGATGAGCCGGACCCGCGGGTCCGGGCATGCCTCTACCACCGCGGCCGTGCTGTCTGAGCTGCCGTCGTCCACGACGACGACCTCGAGGTCCTCCAGCGTCTGCGCCATGGCTCCCTGCAGCGCAGCTCCAATCGTGCCCTCTCGGTTGTACGCGGGGATGACGACGCTCACTATGGGCGTGACAACCACTGGATCTCCTCAATGACATTTATGCACAATCCTATTCGACAAACGATCAGCCCGGATGGTTGGCTCGCCGTGCCCCGGCATCCACGCACCGATCACGCGATGCGGCGACTCAGCGCACCGCCGCCTGCCACCGCTTGCGCGCCGCTCGTGCCACCAGGTGCGGATCCCCCTCGCCGTGCCAGTTGTGCACGAGGACGCCCGGCACCACGCAGATGCCGCCGACCCCGTGGAGCCTGATCACGAGATCCCAGTCCTGGTACGCCGGCAGCGCTAGGTCCAGCCCACCGATCTGCCGGAGCGCCTCCCGGGACACGGCCAACGTCGAAAAGGTGCCCACCGCATGCTGGGTCAGGAAGTCCGGGCTGGCGACGCCTTCGGCGTGCGGTTGCCGGGCCGGGAGGAACTCGCCGTTGGACAGCTCGAGGTCGTACCAGCTGTCACACATG
>CAJDVG010000064.1_pt1 | contig 11431 bp, 8 predicted proteins | sample 7391321 | NCBI WGS metagenome assembly CAJDVG01 (sample SAMEA7055706, study PRJEB34461) | soil metagenome | biome: terrestrial ecosystem; feature: Peninsula; material: soil | place: Antarctica | collected 2016
CACGCTGGGCGAGCAGGTCGTCGCGGCGCTGGAGGAGTACGCGAGCGACGTGCGGGAAGCGCGCTTCCCCACCGATGCCCACAGCGCCCGCATCGAGGAAGGCATCCTCGTCGAGGCGCTCGAGGGCCTGCCCGAGCCCCTCGCACGACCCGCCGAGCCCGACAACGAGGTCGCGTGAAGGTCGTGACGACCCGGGCCGAGCTGCGGCGGGTCGTCACAGTGGCGCCGTTCGACGCGCTGCCCCTCGTACCGACGATGGGCTACCTGCACGAGGGGCATCTGAGCCTCGTGCGGCAGGCCAAGGCCGAGCGTGGCCACGTGGCGGCGTCCATCTTTGTCAATCCCAAGCAATTCGGGCCGGCCGAGGACCTCGCGACGTACCCGCGCGATCTCGACCGAGACCTCGCCCTGCTGGAGGCCGAGGGCTGCGATCTGGTGTGGATCGACGTCGGTTCCGTGACCGAGGTCCTCGAGGGGGCCTCCCGGCCGGGACACTTCCGCGGTGTCGCCACCGTCGTGAACGTCCTGCTCAACGCCATGCAACCGGACAGCGTCTACGTCGGGCAGAAGGACGCCCAGCAGTGCGTCGTGCTGCGCAAGATGGTGAGCGACCTGGGGATGCCGGTCGAGGTGGTGGTCTGCCCGACCGTCAGAGAACGCGACGGGCTCGCGATGAGCAGCCGCAACGCCTACCTGTTGGGCAGCGACCGCGAGGCGGCCGGCGTACTGATCCGCGCGCTGCACGCCGCCGACGCCGCCTGGCGCTCGGGCGAGGCCAGCGGCGACTCACTGCGGCAGGAGATGCTGCGCGTACTCGACGCGGAGCCGCGTGCGGCGGTCGACTACGTCAGCGTCGCCGACGTCGACACGCTCACTGAACTGGACCACGTCGCGCCCGGCCGCGGGGCGCTAGCCTCGCTGGCCGTCCGCGTCGGGCCCCCGCGCCTGATCGACAACCTGGTCCTGGCCCCTCGCTCTTGACGCGCGCCGTTCGACTCGCTCCTGACACGCGCCGTTCGCGCCCGCTCCGAAGAGCGAGGAGCGCAAGGTTGCCGGTCACACGTCCCGGTAGCCGAGCTTCATCGTGACCTGGGTGTGCGCGACCCCGTCGTCCTGAATGTGACCGCGGATCTCGACCACCTGGAACCAGTTGAGCTGGCGTCCTTCCTGGCCGGCGTCGGCGATGCCGTTGGTGATCGCTTCGTCCACCCCGTTGGCAGAGGTGCCGACGATCTCCAGGAGGCGGTAGCTACGTCCGGGCATGGTGAGGCCTTTCGTGGGGGGACGGTGTGTGTCGCGGGCGATATCTCGCCCCAGCGATGGCCGAGTCTACTTCCGGCCGAGGCCCGATCGGCAAAGTCGCACGGAGGAGACCACATCCGTACGGTGTGTGCCATGACCGGTGACGGCACGAACGCGCAGACCGCCGCGCAAGGGGCCCAGCCCCACTCGACGTGGCCCGCGTCCGACCGATTGCGGCTGCTCTGGTGGGCGTGCGGCACCGCGCTGCTCCTCGCGGCCACCGTTTGGCTGTTCGGGCAGGTCTTCTCGCTCGTGGCCGCCGTGCTCGTGCCGGTCGCGCTGGGAGTGCTCCTCGCGGGCCTGCTCATGCCCGTGCAGACCCTGCTCAACCACCGACTGCGTGTACCGCGTCACGGTGCTGCGGGGGTTTGCCTCCTCGTCCTGCTCGGTGCGCTGGGCTGGCTGATCTGGGTCGCCGGCGCACAGTTCGTCAACGGCGTGACCGGGCTGCGCTTCAGCACGGCTGACGGGCTGCAGCGCTTGGAGGACCTCCTGGTGAACTCGCCGCTGCCAGTGGGCCACGAGCAGGTCCAGCAGGGCCTCAACCAGGTGCAGGCATGGTTGACCGACAACTCGGGGGTGCTCACGCAGGAGGTGCTGCGGGCGGGATCGTCGGTCACCGGATTCCTCACCGGGATGATCCTCACCCTGGTCGCGACGTTCTTCATGCTCGCCGAGGGCGATCGCCTGTGGTGCTGGTTCGTGGAGCGGCTGCCGGCCGGGTACCGCCGCGACGTACACGAGGCGTTCCGGCGCGGCTGGGTGACCTTGGGGACCTACGCCAAGATGCAGATCGTCGTCGCCGGCGTGGACGCGGCGGGCATCGGAGCAGGCGTGTGGCTGCTCGGGCTCCCGTTCGTGCTCCCACTCACGGCCATCGTCTTCGTGATGTGCTTCATTCCCATCCTGGGAGCGTTGCTGTCGGGGGTGCTCGTGGTCGCCGTGGCGCTGATCACGAAGAGTGTCGGTGTGGCGGTGACCATGCTGATCATCGTGCTGGCCGTACACCAGTTGGAGGGCAACCTGCTGAGCCCGTACCTCATGGGCAAGGCCGTGAGCCTGCACCCGCTCGCGGTGATCCTCGGGGTGACCACGGGTGGCTTCATCGGCGGTCTTCCGGGTGCGCTGTTCACGGTTCCGTTCCTCGCCGTGGCGAACACGGTGTGGCACTACCTATCGGGCGACGACATGTTCCCCGGGCTCATCGACGGTGGCTCCGCGCTCACCGACTCGGCACGCAAGCTCTCCCAGGGACGCCAAGACCCTCCGGTGCCCCGCCAGATCGGCACGATCACCCCGCGACTGGACGACCATCCCTTGGTTCGTGACGGCGCACTGCTCACCCGGCCGATCGCCGCAAGCGAGGCTGCCGACGTCGCGGCAGCGCGCGAGGAGGCCCAAGAAGCGGCCGGGGTGGATGCCGTCCGCCCCCGTCGTGGCGAGGCGGACGCCCCCCAAGGGTTGCGGGGCTGGCTCGCCCGCCGCGGATAGCCACCGTCCGCCATGCGGTCCGGAGCGCTCAGCCTGCGCCGGACGGCGAGCGTCGAGCGCGATCGCGGGCGTTGGCCGCCGCCCCGATCAGCGCCGCGTCCGCGCCGAGACGGGCCACCGAGACACGACAATCCGCTACCCACGGCAGCGCCTCGCGCGCGATGCCCGCGGCGACACCCTGAGCCCACACCGCGCTGTTCTCTGCGACACCGCCGGTGAGGATCACCAGGTCCGGGTCGCACACGTTGAGTGTCATCCCGATCGACCGGCCGAGCGCGTGACCCGAACGATTCAGCACGGCCTTCGCCAGTTCCCCGACCGCGGAGAATTCCCGGGCCTTCTGAGAAACCGACCGCGCGTCGTCGACCGCATAGTCGGGCCGGTCGCCCGCGCCACGCGCGGCGGCCGCACGCCGGAACTCCGACACGATCCCGTGACCCGACGCGACCGCCGCCGCGTGACCCTCTCGGCCACACGGACAGACCACCCCGGCCGCCTCCGGGACGGGCAAGTGACCCAGCTGCCCCGCGGCGAAGTGCCCACCGCCGAGCAGCCGGCCATCATGCAGAAGCGCCCCGCCGACCCTGGTTCCGACCACCACGACCAGCAGGTTCGACACACCCTGACCGGCGCCGAAACGCGCCTCACCCAGCCCGTACGCGTGAGCGTCGTTGATCGCGAAGGAGGGCACCCCGAAGGCCTCCCGCGACGCCCCGGCCACGTCCGTCCCGACCCAGCCAGGTAGCGCGTCCGTCACCTGCGTGACGACGCCGCGCCCGTCGATCACCCCCACCGACCCAACGCCCACGGCGACGGGCGAAACCTCGGCCAGGTCGCAGACGGACCGGCCCAGCTCGATGGCCGCCGCCAACACCGCCGGCGGGCCCTGCGCCGGGGTGGCCGCCGTAGCCCGCCCGCTGACGCCTCCGCGTCCGTCGACGAGCCCGGCGGCCATCTTCGTAGCTCCGATGTCGACCGCGAGAACCAACCCGTCGGCTGCGCCGTCTCCCTCCAGCGCGGATGGCCCGCCCAGCAGCTGCGACGACTCGGACCCGGACCTTGGAACGGGCGACTCACGCACGGCCGACCTCACTTCTCTTCGAACCTCACACAGGCTGGCTCGACGGTAGCGCCTGGCAGCGTCAGCTGGGCCGAGACCTGGACGATTCGACGATTAAGTGACCCTTCGTTCGGGTTCAGCGCCGTAAGCTGACCGGACACGCAGGGTTGTCGGCCTGCACTAACATCCTGGGAGGGACGATGAGCACAGCCGTTCGAAGCGCCGATCGCGTCGTCGTAGGTTCCGATGGATCACGTCCGGCGAGCGCCGCCGTCGAGTGGGCGGCCACCTGGGCCTCGGGCACCGGGAAAGGTCTGACGCTGGTCGGAACCGTCCGACCGTTCCCCTCCCGCGTCTCGCGTCGAGACTCGGCGGACTACGACGACAGCCTGCGCAAGGTGGCCCAGGAGCATCTGGACACCGAGCGGAAGCGCCTCATGGACCAGCATCCAGAGCTCGACGTCGTCGCCGTCGCGGTCACGGCGACGGCCTCCCACATCCTGGTCGAAGCGTCCAAGGATGCCGCGCTCGTCGTGGTCGGCACCCGCGGCGTCGGCGCGATCGCGGGCATGCTGCTTGGCTCGACCTCGGACGACGTGGTCACGTACGCGACGGGCCCGGTGGCGATCGTGCCCGACGAGGCCCAGCCCCCGCACCTGGGTGACATCGCCGTGGGTGTCGACATCGGGGACGACTCGATGCGGGCGCTCGCCTTCGCCATCGACAGCGCGCGCTCCCTCGGGGTGCTGGTAAAGGCCGTGCACGCCGTGGACGTGGGCGCCTACATGCGTATGACGAGCATCCTCGCGCTCACCCTCACCGAGGATGAGCTGCTGGAGGAAGGCCGAGAGGACATCGACGACGCGCTGAGCAAAGTGGGCGGGACCGACGGTGTGACGATCGAGCCGGTCGTCTCCCCGGCCAGAGCCGTCGACGCCCTGACCGACGCGGCGAAGACGTCTTCGCTGGTCGTCGTCGGTAGCCGCGGACGCGGCGGGTTCGCTGGACTTCTGCTGGGCTCGACGAGCCGCAAACTGGCCCAGATGTCGACGGTTCCGACGATCGTCGTCCGGGGTCGGTGACGAGAACAGCCCGTCCCGAGGCGTACGGACGAAGCGTGCGAGCGGCTCAGCGGGCGACCACTCGGCAGCCCGCCGCGTGTGGATCCGCGAAAACGAACGACAGTCGGGCCGCCGAGCCCATCGCGCGGGCCACTCCCTCGGTCATGCCCAGGTGCAACTCGCAGACCACCTGGGGCTCGAGCGTGGCACCGTCCGAGAACGGGCAGTGCCGCAGCAGGACCTCCTCCGTGCCGTCTGGACCGACCTGCAGCGATGGCTCGAATCCCATCCGGCGCGCCGCATCTTGCACGGCTCGGAGCGTGTCGCCGGGTCCCGGTGGGTGCGCGCGCCGGCCTAGGTCGAGCCCGGCGACCAGGCGCTCCCCAGCCCGCCGACCGACAACTCGGGCGTCCTCGCCTGTCGTCACCATCTCGAGCAGAAGGCGGATCAGATCGCGCTGCGAGTCCTCGAGCTCGGGTTCGTCCGCTGCGGGCGTGGCCTCGAACTCCAGGGTGGGCCGCCCCCGGCCGGACGGCGCGGCGACGTGCTGCGTCACCAGACCTGCGTCACGCAAGTTGGCCAGGTGCCGACGTACGCCGGTGTGATTGAGCCCGAAGGCGCCGCAGATTCTCGCCACGCCGACGGGTTCGCGCGCGCTGCGGAGGTAGTCCAGGATGGCGGCCCGAGTGCCGACCGAGCGGGCCGACCCGGGCCGGTCCGCGCGTATCTCACGCGCCTGGGGCCTCATGGTCCAATCCTGCACTCGAGGGGGACGAGATGCCTCTCGTCCCGGCAACTGGCACGTGGGGCCGGCACCTGCTACTTGCGTCTGCGGCGGTCATGCGGCATTTTATACACATCCGCGTAGAATTAGACGTCAAGGGAGAAACCATGGGAGCCGCACAACCCACGGATACCGCCACCCGCGCGGCCGTCCCACCCGGTGACGAATCGAGAGTCCCTCGGCGCGACCGCCGATGGTGGGTGGCGCTCGCCATGGTCGTCTTCGGCTCGTTCGGGGTGCTGCTGTGGATGGGCTTGAAGATCGACCAAGAAAAGCCTCCGCTGCCGAACCAGGTGGTCGCCGCCGCATCCGGCCAGACCGTGATGACCCAGGACGACATCGTCGAAGGCCAGAAGGTCTGGCAGTCGATCGGCGGACAGCAGATCGGGACCGTCTGGGGACATGGCGCCTACGTCGCGCCGGACTGGACCGCCGACTGGCTGCACCGCGAGGCCACCACGCTCCTCGATGGGTGGGCCCCCGAGCTCGGCGCTTCGTCGTACGATCGGTTGCCCCCCGAGCAACAAGGCGCCCTCAAGGCCCGCCTCAAGCAGAGCCTGCGCACCAACACCTACGACCCGGCCAGCGGCACGATCACGCTGAGTGACGCCCGCGTCAGCACGTACAAGGCCAACCAGCAGTACTACGCCGATCTGTTCCGCGACGGCAACGAGCGCTACGCAATCCCGCGCGACGCCATCAGCGACGAGCAAGCGGCCAAGAAGATGGCCGACTTCTTCTGGTGGACCGCATGGGCGGCGTCCACGGACCGGCCCGACTCGAACATCACGTACACGCAGAACTGGCCGCACGAGCCGCTCATCGACAACGTGCCCACCCCGGCCAACATCCTGTGGAGCCTCCTCAGTTTCATCCTGCTGCTCGGCGGCATCGCGGGCATGGTCTATTACCACACCACTCAAAACGACGAGGACGGCGACCCCTCCCGCGTTCCGGAGCAAGACCCGCTCTTGGGCTACGAGTCGACACCTTCGCAAAAGGCCACCCTGAAGTACTTCTTCGTCGTCGGGGCGCTGTTCGTCCTGCAGATCACGATGGGCATCATCGTCGGGCACTACGGCGTCGAGGGCGGGGCCCTCTACGGCATCCCGATCGACGAGATCCTGCCCTACGCGGTGGCGCGGACCTGGCACACCCAGCTCAGCGTCTTCTGGATCGCGACCGCGTGGCTGGCGACCGGACTGTACGTGGCTCCCGCGGTCGGGGGCAGGGAGCCGAAGTTCCAGCGGCTTGGCGTCAACGTGCTCTTCGGCGCGCTGATCGTCGTCGTGGCCGGCTCGCTGATCGGCCAGTGGCTGAGCATCCGCGGCGAGCTGGGCTACGGCACCACCTTGTCGTTCTGGGTCGGCACCACCGGCTGGGAGTACATCGATCTGGCCCGCACCTGGCAGATCGGGCTGTTCATCGGCCTGCTCCTGTGGTTCTTCCTCATGGCAAGGGCCATGTGGCCCGCGCTGCAACGGGCTCGCGGCGGACACGCCCACCCGACCAGCGAGGCGCCGCTGTCATCGGGCAGCCAGCGGTCGCTGATCGCGATGCTGCTCGTCAGCTGCCTGGCGATCGCCGGGTTCTTCGGCGCGGCGTTCGGCGTCAACCACGGCACTCACCTGTCCATCGCCGAGTACTGGCGCTGGTGGGTCGTGCACCTGTGGGTGGAGGGATTCTTCGAGGTCTTCGCCACGGTCGTCATCGCCTTCCTGTTCAGCCGTCTCGGCCTGATCCGGGCGGCCACAGCGACCACAGCGACCCTGGCCGCCACCGTGATCTTCCTGCTCGGCGGCATCCTGGGCACGATGCACCACCTGTACTTCTCCGGCGCCCCGGAAGGTGTCATGGCGCTGGGCGCGACGTTCTCCGCGCTGGAGGTCGTGCCGCTGGCCCTGATGGGCTTCGAGGCGTTCCGGCACCTGCGCCTGTTGGAGGTCCGTCACTGGGTGGCGGGATACAAATGGGCGATCTACTTCTTCGTGTCGGTGTCGTTCTGGAACATGCTGGGCGCCGGAGTCTTCGGGTTCCTGATCAACCCGCCGATCTCGCTGTTCTACGTCCAGGGACTCAACCTCACGCCCCTGCACGCACACACCGCGATGTTCGGTGTCTACGGGATGCTCGGCATCGGCCTGATGCTGTTCTGCGTCCGCTCGCTCATGCCCGGCAAGGAATGGAACGAGGCGCCGCTCAAGTGGGGCTTCTGGCTGCTCAACGGCGGCCTGCTGGCCATGGCGCTGCTCAGCCTCCTGCCGATGGGGCTGGCGCAGGCGTGGGCCTCGCTGTCGGACGGTCTGTGGTATGCCCGGAGCTCGGACTTCTTGTACACCCCGGCGCTCACGTTCATCCGGTGGATGCGCGTGCCGGGCGACGTCATCTTCGGGCTGGGAGCGCTCGCGATCGGAATGTTCATGATCGGCCTGCTGACCGGGCACTCCATCAAGAAGACCGGTGAAACCCTGGAGCAGGGCTCGTTGTCCACAGAAGAACCCGGCAGCGACGAGCGTGAGCCCGCCGGTGTGTGATCCGTACCTCCAACGCGGCCATACAGTTGACCGCGAAGTGATGTGAACTGAACCGATGAAGAGCGCCCGCTCCCTCGTCCTCGTGCCGGCAGGCGCCTGCCTGCTGATCGGCCTGGACGCCGCGCTGATCCTGGCCGGCATCCCGGCGGGGACCTGGGAGCGGGCGCCCGACGTGCACGGCCCGATCATGGTGCTGGGCTTCCTGGGTTGCGTCATCTCCCTGGAGCGCGCGGTCGCGCTGCGCGCCGCGTGGGGGTATGCCGCCCCGCTGCTGCTCGGCATCGGGGGCCTGGCGCTGGTGACCCCGGCGCCCCCCACGCTGGCGTGGGGGGCGCTCGTCACCGGGACCCTGGCGTTCGTCCTGCTTTACGCCGCCTTGTGGCGCCGCAACGCGGACGCCGTCGTGCTGGCCGAAGGCGTCGGCGCGCTCGCGGCGGTGTGCTCGGCGGTGCTGTGGCCGAGGGCGGGCGCCGGGGCCGTCCTCCCGTGGCTCATCATCTTCGTGGTCCTGACGATCGCGGCCGAGCGGGTGGAGTTGGCGGCGATCGTGATGCCGCGCACCGCACGCCGGGATCTACTGCTCATGACCGCCGCGATGGTCGCCTGCGGCACGCTGGCGATGCTCGCTCCGACGGCGGGCGCGGTCTCTCTCGGTGTGGTCCTCCTCGGGTGCGTCGCCTGGCTGTCGGCGCACGACATCGCCCGCCGCACCGTTCGTACCCGCGGCCTGCCGCGATTCAGCGCCGCCGGGATCCTCGCCGGGTACGCCTGGCTCGTGGTCGCCGCCCTGCTGCTGATCCGATACGGCGCCGTCGGGACGGCAGCAGGCAACGACCCGGCAGCCTATGACGCCGTAATCCACGCCGTCTTCCTCGGCTTCGCGATGTCGATGGTGTTCGCGCACGCGCCGATCATCGTGCCGGCGGTGATCGGCCGACCGCTGCCTTACCACCCGGCGCTGTGGCTGCCCCCGGCCGTCCTGCATCTGGGCTTGCTGCTGCGCCTCGGCGTCGGCGACGGACTCGGGGTGCGACTGCCGTGGCAGGTGGGCGCGACCCTCAACGTCACGGCCATCCTGCTTTTCCTGGGGCTGACCGTGTGGCGCGTGGCCGGGGCCGGCTCCCGCGCAGGTCGCCCGTCGCGACAGGGGCCCGTGGCTGAGCGCCAGGTGACGTCGTGAACGTTCGCGGGCTCTGGCCGTTGCGCGACCTGCCGAGCGCGATCTGGCTGGTCGCAGCGGTTCTGGTGGCGCTGGTGCACCCGTTCGTGCCGCAATCACGCTGGCTGCTGGTGCACCTGTTGCTCCTCGGCGCCCTCACCCACGCCGTGATGGTGTGGAGCGAGCACTTCACCGCGTCGCTGTTGCGGAGCGCGGCACCCTCCTCTCGTCGCGCCGCCGACTGGCGGCTGCTGACGTTGGCGATCGGCGTCGCCACCGTCGCGACCGGCATCGTGGCCGGGACCTGGTGGGCCATCGCCTGGTGGGCGGTTCTTTTCGGCGCCATCGCGGTGGGTCTCGCGGTGGTCTGGCACGCGGTCGTGCTGGTGCAGGCGCTGCGACGTGCCCTGCCGAGCCGGTTCCGCAGACTTGTACACTTTTACGTCGCGTCGGCGGCGTTCCTGCCCTTCGGGGTCGGGTTCGGCGTCTGGCTGGCGGCCGGGCCGACCGGCGACTGGGCCGGGCGGGTCCTCGTGGCCCACTCACTGACCAACCTGCTGGGCTGGGTGGGGCTCACCGTTGCGGGCACCCTCGTGACGTTCTGGCCGACGATGCTGCGCACCCGGATGGCCGAGCGCGCCGAGGTCGACGCCCGCCGGGCGCTACCGCTGCTATGCGTCGGGGTGATCGTGGCGGTCGGCGGCGCGCTGGTGGGCTGGTCTGCGCTGGCCGGGGCTGGAGTGCTGGGCTACCTCGCGGGCTGGGCGATGATCGGTCGCGGGCTGCTCGTCGCCGCCCGGCAACGGCCGCCGCGCAGCTTCGCGGGACTGTCGGTGGGCGCCGCGATCCTGTGGCTGCCGGTGCTGCTTGCCTGGCTCATCGTGACCCTGGGGCAGGCCGCGACCCGACCGCAGGGGTGGGCGTACGTCGAGGTCTCCTACGACACGCTCGCTGCTCTGGCCGCCGTCGGGTTCGCCGCGCAGCTGCTGCTCGGCGCGCTGTCGTTCCTGATCCCCATGGTGCTCGGCGGCGGACCGAACGCAGCGCGCGCGGCGACCGCGAAAGTCGACGCCGCGGCCGGCGCCCGGGTCGCCGTCGTCAACGCCGGGCTGGTCGTGTGCGTTGCCCCCGTGCCGAGTCTGGTCCGGGTCGTGGTCTCCAGCCTGATGCTGGTCGCGCTCGCCAGCGCCCTGCCGCTGCTCGCCCTGTCCATCCGGGCCTCCCTGCGGGTCCGTCGCACCGGACAGGAGGTGCCCATGGAGGACCCCGACCCCGTCATCCGGGCGCGGGCGCTCGGCCAAGCCGTGGCCGGGCTGGCGGTGGTGGCGCTCGCCGTCAGCGTCGGCGTCGGCCTGGATCCGGTCGCGGCCGGCCTGTCGAGCTCGGGTGTGGCGGCCGCGGGACCCGGCGGGGCCGCGGCGGGTGCGGCGCCGGTCACGGGACACGTCACCACCGTGCGTGTCGAGGCGCGCGACATGCGCTTCGTGCCGGATCGGATCGAGGTGCCGACCGGGGACAGCCTGCGTATCGAGCTGGTCAACACCGACCCCACCACGGTGCACGACCTGGTCCTGGCCTCGGGCGCGACGTCGGCGCGGCTGGCGCCGGGCGCCTCGGAGATCGTGGACGCGGGCGTGATCAGCGCGGACGTCGCCGGCTGGTGCTCGGTGGTCGGGCATCGGCAGATGGGTATGGTCTTCACGATCGTCACGACCGGCGCTGGTCCTACCGGGGCCAGTGGGGCGAGCGAGGCCGCCGGGCACGGCGCGGGAGCTGCCGGAGATCCCGCCGGCACGGATCGCGGGGCGGCCGCGGACCTTGACTTCGCCCGCGAGCCGAGCAGCGGCTTCACCCCGTACGACGCCGTGCTGCCCCCACTGACCGCCGAGACGACCCGACGGGTGACGTTCACCGTCGAAGAGGTCGAGGTCGAGATCTCTCCCGGGGTACGCCAAATGCGGTGGACGTACAACGGCGCCGTGCCGGGGCCGACGCTGCACGGACGGGTCGGGGACGTCTTCGAGGTCACCCTGGTCAACA
>CAJDVG010000061.1_pt1 | contig 11354 bp, 8 predicted proteins | sample 7391321 | NCBI WGS metagenome assembly CAJDVG01 (sample SAMEA7055706, study PRJEB34461) | soil metagenome | biome: terrestrial ecosystem; feature: Peninsula; material: soil | place: Antarctica | collected 2016
AAGCGCTCGCCGTTGCGCGACAGCGTGGTCGAACTGCGAAGGGTCCTTGACGCGCAGGACTTCGACGAGTCGTTCGCCGCCGAGATCGCGGCGGCCGAGAAGCAAATCCGCGCAGAGCCCACCGCCATGTCGCCGTGACCTCGCCGGCCCAGCAGGTGATCGACGCGGTCTGGCGGATCGAATCCGCCAAGTTGATCGGCACGCTGGGACCGGTGGCTGATCACGCACGGCCTGGCCGCGCTGGAACGGGCCGAGGAGATTGGGGCCACCACCTCCTTGGCAATCCAGGCGAAGATCGCGGCCTGCCACGCCAGAGCAGCCCGTGCTGCGGACACCGACTGGGTGCGCATCGCCTCCCTGTCCGCAGGCGGATCCCTGCGGAGCTGGCCTCGCGGGTGCGTTACGAGAGGCTTGGAACCGATACTTGCAGCGACTCCCCCTGACGCGTTGAGAATCGCGCGCTACCGTGACTCAGGTGGGCGCGGCACCGTGACTTGCGCTGCTGGGAGGACAATGGCTGACGCATCGACAGGGACCGGTGCTTCGCCGCTGACTATGCGGCCCTGGGTTCGTGGCGAGGTGAACGGTGCGGCGGTGCTGGCGTTCGCTGGGATCGCCTGGTTCGGCTGGGCGCAGGACGACCCGCCGTCATCCTGGGTGCCGTATCTGGCTGTCGGGTCGGGTGTCTCCGCGCTCTTTCTGGTGGCGCTGGTGGGGCTGCTAGTGCGCCGACGCACGACGACCGGTTCACCCATGGCGGACCCGAGGGTGCGTCGCGGGTACTGGGCCACGGTGGTGGTCGAGGTGGCGCTGATCATCGGTGGGAACCTGCTGCTCGCGGCGGTCGGTCATCCGGCTTATACCGCGGCATGGACGCTGTTCGTCGTGGGCGTCCACTTCGTCCCGTTGGCTAGAATTTTTCATGTTCGTGGTCTTACTGCCACTGGTGTGGCGACGGTGGTCGTCGCGGTGTCTGCGGCGTGTCTGGGCCTCGCCAGCGACTTGGCGCCGAGCGCGTCGGCCGGCGCCGGCGGTGGGGTCGTGTTTTTGGGGTACGCCGCCTGGGTACTCGGGCGTGGACGCCAACCCCGGCCGCAGAGGTGACGCTCGGCAGACGACGACCCCCGAGATGGGTCCGGGCAGTCCGGCCCGTGCTGCCCGCGCCGAGGTGACAGCCGGCGCGGCCTTCGTCCACAGATCGGCGAACAGCTGCCGGGCCTGGTGACGGTCACCTCGCTGGCTGGGCTGCAGGCCGTGACCAAGCCGAGTCATCATCTCGTCTGGAGTGTGCATCCTGCCCAGCCGCCCCACAGAGTGCTAGAGAGGCCGGGGTTGCGCCGTAGCTGGCCCCATGGAGATATCTCGATAGCCTCGTGCCGTGTGTGGCTGCGGTACGACCGGGTCGCAGGAATATCGAGACGAACGGGTGCAATGTGAGGAGACCGAAATGGCCGTTGTGATCGCCGGCTGTGGTGACCTCGGCACCGAAACCGGGCTGCGGTTCGCTGCTATGGGACATCGCGTGATAGGACTGCGACGCTCAGCAGAGAAACTGCCGCGCGGAATCGAAGGACAGTCCGTCGATCTGTCCGCAGAGATACCGACACTGCCCGCGGACACCAGCATCGTGGTGATCGCCATGAGCCCGGATGAGCGCAGCGTCGATGGTTATCGGGCCGCTTACGTCGACAGTGTTCTCCGTGTCGCGCAGGCCATCCATCACGACTGCGCGGTGCCACCGCGTGTCCTGTTCGTTTCGTCGACAGCGGTCTACGGAGTCGACGACGGCGCCTGGGTCGACGCGTCGACGCCGACCGGACCCATCGCGCCGACGGCAGTCGTGTTGCGAGAAGCAGAGGAGACGTTGCTCGAGAAGATCCCCGAGGCAACGATCCTGCGGCTGGGGGGCATTTACGGGCCCGGTCGGAATCGACAGATTGACCGCATTCGTGACGGGCGCGAGACGATTTTGTCCGAACCACGATTCACCAATCAGATCCATCGTGACGATGCTGCTGCGGCCATCGTGCACCTCATGACCATGCGGGACTGGCCGAAGACCGTATACATCGGCGTCGACGACCGCCCCGTCGATCGCCGAGAAATCGTCGAGTTCCTGGCACGCAGTCTTGACCTGCCCGTGCCATCAGTAGCCGCCGCTTCCGCTCGCTCGGCAGGAAGCCGGGGCAAACGATGCCACAACACCCGGCTACGAGAGTCTGGATTCGTGTTCTCCTATCCCACCTACCGGGAAGGGTACGCGGCCGTCCTGGAGGGCGCTGGAGTCCGCCATTCCTAGACGAGTGAGTCCTCTTGCTGCGGGGACCCTGGCGGACGCATGAAGCCTGGTGACGTGCCTTTGGCGTCCGGGGCGGGCCGCAAGGTAGGCTGAGCTAGTCTACCTGTGTGCCTGCGGCACGCTCATGGAGCACCCGATATGACAACGCGTCATGCGCTGTCACACGTGCTCGCTCTCATGGCGCGTCCGATGCAATTGCGCTCGCGCTTGTCGCGGCGACACTCGTTACGTCCCCGTCCGCCGGGGTGCGCGGCTTACACCCGTACCCCCTTGATCCTGTACCCACCAGCGATCCCAGTCCACCATCGGAGCCCCCACTACATGACTGCCAGCCCGGCCATCACGAACATCGCGATCAACGACATCGGTTCTGAGGAAGATCTCCTCGCCGCGATCGACGCCACCATCAAGCACTTCAACGACGGCGACATCGTCGAGGGAGTCATCGTCAAGGTCGACCGGGACGAGGTCCTGCTCGATATCGGCTATAAGACGGAAGGGGTCATCCCCTCCCGCGAGCTGTCCATCAAGCACGACGTCGATCCGAGCGAGGTCGTCACCGTCGGCGATGAGGTCGAGGCCCTCGTCCTGCAAAAGGAGGACAAAGAAGGCCGGCTGATCCTGAGCAAGAAGCGAGCGCAGTACGAGCGCGCGTGGGGCACGATCGAGCGGATCAAGGAAGAGGACGGCGTCGTCACGGGCACCGTCATAGAGGTCGTCAAGGGCGGCCTCATCCTCGACATCGGCCTACGCGGCTTCCTTCCCGCGTCGCTGGTGGAGATGCGCCGTGTGCGCGACCTGCAGCCGTATGTGGGCAAGGAGATCGAGGCGAAGATCATCGAGCTGGACAAGAACCGCAACAACGTGGTTCTGTCTCGCCGGGCGTGGCTGGAGCAGACGCAGTCCGAGGTGCGCACCTCGTTCCTCAAAGAGCTGCAAAAGGGCCAGGTCCGCACCGGCGTGGTCTCCTCGATCGTCAACTTCGGCGCCTTCGTGGACCTCGGCGGGGTCGATGGCCTGGTGCACGTCTCCGAGCTGTCCTGGAAGCACATCGACCACCCGAGCGAGGTCGTCGAGGTGGGCCAGGAAGTCACGGTGGAGGTGCTCGACGTCGACATGGACCGCGAGCGGGTCTCGCTGTCGCTGAAGGCGACGCAGGAAGACCCGTGGCAGCACTTCGCCCGCACCCACGCGATCGGCCAGGTCGTGCCCGGCAAGGTCACCAAGCTGGTGCCGTTCGGCTCGTTCGTGCGCGTCGACGACGGTATCGAGGGCTTGGTGCACATCTCCGAGCTGGCGGAGCGCCACGTGGAGCTGCCCGAGCAGGTCGTCACCGTCGGTGCCGACATCTTCGTCAAGGTGATCGACATCGACCTGGAACGTCGCCGGATCTCCTTGTCCCTCAAGCAGGCCAACGACGCCGCGGTCGCCACGAGCGAGTTCGACCCGACGCTGTACGGCATGGCGGCGGAGTACGACGAGTCGGGCAACTACAAGTACCCCGAGGGCTTCGACCCGGAGTCCAACGAATGGCTGCCGGGGCACGAGGTGGCCCGGGAGCGCTGGGAGAAGCAGTACTCCGAGGCGTACACCCATTGGGAGGCGCACAGCGCCCAGGTCAAGGAGGCTCTTGAGGCCGACGTGGACACTCCCGCCACCGGTGGTGACGTCCCGGCGTCGTATTCGTCGGGCTCGTCCAGTTCGTCGAGTTCGTCGGGTTCTTCCGGCCGCAGCGACCCAACCGGTCCGGCGGAGGGCACGCTGGCCTCTGACGAGGCCCTGGCGGCCCTTCGGGAGAAGCTGACCGGTCACTGATCCCGGCCTGCGCCGCGCTGAGGCGTGTGCGCACCGACACAGGCCCGACGGGTTCCGCCCACCAGAACGTGGTGGCGGGGCCCGTCGTGGTCTGGGCAGGGTGAGGGCGTGACGGGATCGGCAGGGCGCGCGGACTTCGACGTACAGGGCCACCGGGGCGCACTCGGCTATCGGCCGGGCAATACCCTGGCGGGCTTCGAGCTGGCGGGGAGACTCGGCGCGTCGGCGGTCGAGCTAGATGTTCGGCTGTCGGCGGACGGCGTCGCCGTGGTCTGGCACGACCCGGTGCTGACCCCTGGAACGTGCATCCCCGAAGATCCCCGGTGGTTGGGGCGCCGGATCGACGAACTGACGGTTGCGCAGCTCGAGCACGTAGACATCGGCTCGCTGACGCACGCCGGGCTGGCCCAACAGACGCCTGCCCCGGGGCAGAAGCTCGTCACGCTCAGCGACGTTCTCTCCCGGGTGTCACATTCGGAGCCCATGATGCGGTTCGTCGTGGAAGTCAAGGTCGACTCCCACGATGCGTCCCAGCGGCGGCGTAGCCCAGAGCTGGTGGAGCGCGCGCTGGACGACATCCATCGCTCGGGCCTCGCCGACCGCGTCGCCGTGCACTCCTTCGACTGGGCGGTGCTGGCCTTCGCGGCCGAACTCGCGCCGCACGTGAAGCGATCAGCCCTCGCGTCCGTACGGGCGAACGGTGCCTGGCTCGGTGACGGCACCGGCCCGGCGGGGGCGGGCTCGGCGGGGTTGCGCGTGGAGGACCTCCCCGCGGCGGCGCGTGACGCCGGCGCCCACATCGTGTGTCCCTATTTCGGCGATGCCATCGACGAGATGCGCGACGATCCCGATGTCGAGCCGCCGGGCCGGGATTTCGTGGACCGGTGTCACGCCGCGGGGCTGACCGTCATCCCGTGGACGGTCGACGCTCCGGCAGACCTCCGGCTCATGGTCGACGCCGGCGTCGATGGGGTGGTCACCAACTACCCGGACCGGGCGCGGGCCGTCGCGGGATGGGGGCGTGGGCAGCCAAGCGCGAACAGCGAAGCGTGAGCGGCGAGGCGCGAGCCGCAACGGATACCCGCGGTGCCCCAGGCGGCTGGCACGCAACCGCTCGCGCGGTGCAGGGCAACTCGCAGGTACCTTTCCGGCGAGGACGAGCGTGTGGAGGTGGTCCGAGACCCTACAGTGAGCACTATGTTGCGCGTTGGTCTCACCGGAGGAATCGGTTCTGGCAAGTCGACCGTGGCGCGCCGCCTCAACGAACGGGGCGCGGTGATCATCGATGCGGACGCGCTGGCACGCGAGGTCGTCGCGCCGGGCACGCCAGGCCTGGCGAGCGTGCGCGAGCGCTTCGGGGTCGAGGTCCTCGGTGAGGACGGCTCCCTGGACCGCCGTGCGTTGGCGGGACTCGTTTTCGAGGACGAGCGAGCCCGGACCGCGCTGGAGGAGATCACCCACCCCCTCGTCGCTGCACGCTGCGCCGATCTGCTCGACGCCGCCGGGCCCGACAGCATCGTGGTCTACGACGTCCCTCTCCTCGTGGAGAACGACCTCGGTCCGGACTATCACGTGGTGGTGGTGACCGACGCGGATCAGCGGACACGGATGCAGCGACTCGTTCATGAGCGCGGCATGCGCGAGGCGGACGTTCGGGCTCGGATGGCCCGCCAGGCGAGCGACGAACAGCGCTCGGCCGCCGCCGACGTGGTCCTCAACAACGAGGGCACAGTGGATGAGCTGCATGCGGCCGTGGACCGGTTATGGCTCGAGCGCCTGGTGCCGTTCGAGGAGAACCTGCGCAGCCAGACGGTGTTCCGGCGCGAGCTCCCGGTGGTGAGTTCTTACGACGAGGAATGGCCGATTGTCGCCGAGCGCATCGGGAAAAAACTGGTACGGGCGCTGGGCGAGCGAGCGCCCGAGGTCGAACACGTGGGCTCGACAGCAGTGCCCGGAATGCCTGGCAAAGACGCCGTCGACGTGCAGCTCGGAGTCCGGGAGTTGCGCGACGCGGACGATCCTGAGTTCTTGGCCACGATGGGAGCCCTCGGCTTCCCGCGCGTCGACAACATCCGGATGGACCACCCGACCGGCGAGCTGCTGGATCCCTCGTTGTGGGTCAAGCGGTTCCATGGCTCCTGCGACCCGGGCCGGATCGTGCACGTTCACGTTCGCCAGGTCGACAGCGCCGGGTGGCAGTCGGCTCTGCTCTTTCGCGACTGGTTGCGCGCGAACCCCGACGCGGCCGCCGAGTACGTCACGGTGAAATCCGGCCTGGCGTCGCGTACCGCGAACTCCGGGGAGTACGCGGAGGCGAAGGCGCCCTGGTTCGAAGAGATCTGGCCACGGATCACGTCGTGGGCTCAGCATGCGGGCTGGCAGCCATGATCGCGTGTGGTGCAGGGGAGCGACGTTCATGAAGAAGGTCGGCGTTGCTTTCGCAGCGCTGTCGTGCGGCGCCCTGCTCGCTTCGTGTGGGACGACGATCACCGCGTCCGGCCCGACGACGTCCACCGCATCCGCCTCGACGTCCAACGGTACGGAGACGGAGTCCTCGCCGGACAACTCGACGACGCGCGACGCGAGCCCTCCCTCGGCGCCGCCCACGACCACGGCGATCACCCCGGGCACGGTCGCCACGTGTCAGCCTGTCACCGAGAGAGACATCACGGCGCTCCTCGACGGCTGGAATAGCGACGTGAGCAGCGGAGATGCGCGCAAGGTCGTCGAGAATTACGCGCCCGACTCGATCCTCGTCCCCACGGTCTCCAACAGAGTGCGTTCCACGCTGGGCGAGAAGGTGGACTACTTCGAGCAATTTCTTGCCAACAAGCCAGCCGGGACGGTCGACTACTCCGACGTCGACCTGGGCTGCAACATGGCGGTAGACAGCGGCCTATACACGTTCACGTACGGCACGACGGGCGAGAAGGTGCAGGCCCGCTACAGCTTCACCTACCAGTACGAGAACGGGCGGTGGCTGATCGTGAGCCATCACAGCTCCGGGATGCCGGAGATGGACAAGACGCCCACGCAGACGACCTCATCTTCGGGCTGACGGGCTGACGGGCTGACGCCGCGACCAAGAGCGGGCGGATGCTGCAGGCCGGGGCGCCGATGCCCGCAGCGTTGTCAGGGGGCGGCGTTAGGGTTCCCTCATGAGGCCGACCACTGATATCCAGCGCACCGTCGCCCCTATCGAGGTCGTCGCTCCATACCAGCCGTCGGGTGACCAACCCGAGGCGATCGGTGAACTGACCCGTCGCGTGCGCGCAGGGGAGCAGGACGTCGTGCTGCTCGGCGCCACCGGCACCGGCAAGTCGGCGACGACCGCCTGGCTGATCGAACAGGTGCAGCGGCCGACGCTCGTGCTGGCCCCCAACAAGACGCTCGCGGCGCAGCTGGCCAATGAGTTCCGCGGGCTCTTGCCGCATAACGCGGTCGAGTACTTCGTGAGCTATTACGACTATTACCAGCCCGAGGCGTACGTTCCGCAGTCGGACACGTACATCGAGAAGGACTCCTCGATCAACGAGGAGGTCGAGCGGCTGCGGCACTCCGCCACCAACTCGCTGTTGACCCGTCGCGACGTGGTGGTGGTCGCGTCCGTGTCGTGCATCTATGGCCTCGGCACCCCTCAGGAGTACGTGGATCGGATGGTCCGCCTGCGGGTCGGCCAGGAGATCGGGCGTGACGAGCTGTTGCGACGCTTCGTCCAGATGCAATACATGCGCAACGACCTGGCGTTCAGTCGCGGGACCTTCCGGGTGCGTGGCGACACGGTCGAGATCATTCCTATGTACGAAGAGCTGGCGGTGCGCATCGAGTTCTTCGGGGACGAGATCGAGAGGCTGTACACGCTGCACCCTCTCACCGGGCAGGTGGTCCGGGAGGAACGGGAGATGTACGTGTTCCCGGCGAGCCACTACGTCGCGGGACCTGAGCGCATGCAGCGGGCCGTGTCCGGCATCGAGGTGGAGCTCGCGGCGCGGCTGGACGAGTTCGAGCGTCAGGGCAAGCTACTGGAGGCCCAGCGGCTACGCATGCGGACCACGTACGACGTGGAGATGATGACCACGGTCGGCATGTGCGCCGGAATCGAGAACTACTCGATGCACATCGACGGCCGCGAACGCGGGACGGCCCCCAACTGCCTCCTCGACTACTTCCCCGAGGACTTCCTGCTGGTGATCGACGAGTCCCACGTCACCGTGCCGCAGATCGGCGCGATGTACGAAGGGGATATGTCCCGCAAGCGCACCCTGGTGGACCACGGATTCAGGCTTCCGTCCGCGATGGACAACCGCCCGTTGAGGTGGGAGGAATTCCTCGGACGGATCGGCCAGACCATCTACCTGTCGGCCACCCCGGGTCCTTATGAGCTGGCCAAGTCCGACGGGGTCGTCGAACAGATCATCCGGCCCACCGGCCTCGTGGACCCGGAGATCGTCCTCAAGCCGACCAAGGGTCAGATCGACGACCTGCTGCACGAGATCGGCGAGCGTGCCGCGCGCGATGAGCGCGTCTTGGTCACCACGCTGACCAAGAAGATGTCCGAGGATCTCACCGACTACCTGCTCGAGCGGGGCGTACGGGTGCGCTACTTGCACTCCGAGGTCGACACGCTGCGGCGGGTGGAGTTGCTGCGTGAGTTGCGGCTGGGGGAGTACGACGTGCTGGTCGGCATCAACCTGCTGCGGGAGGGTCTCGACTTGCCTGAGGTGTCCCTCGTCAGCATCCTCGACGCCGACAAGGAGGGCTTTCTGCGCTCGACCCGCAGCCTGATCCAGACGATCGGTCGGGCGGCGCGCAACGTGTCCGGGCAGGTGCACATGTACGCGGACAACGTCACGCCGTCGATGCGCGACGCCATCGAGGAGACGGCGCGGCGTCGTGTGAAGCAGGTGGCGTACAACGAGGCGCGCGGCATCGACCCGCAACCGCTGCGCAAGAAGATCGCGGATATCACCGACTTGTTGCAGCGAGAGGACGCCGACACCGATGCTCTCATGGGGTCTGGGCGCAACCAGTCGCGCGGCAAGTCCGGCGGCGGCCGCGCACGGCTCGGGGGACGCGGGGCGGCCATGGCGGACGCCGGAACCTCCGCCGGGGGAAGGTCGGCCCTCGACGCCTCCACGTTGGCGGCCGGTGACCTGGCCGACCTCATCCACGAACTGACGACGCAGATGCACGGCGCGGCGGGAGATCTCCAGTTCGAGCTGGCGGCGCGCATCCGCGACGAAGTGTCCGACCTCAAAAAGGAACTTCGTCAGATGCGGAGCGCCGCGCTCTAGCAGAGCCTTGCGGCTAAGCTCGACGCGGGCCTGGACGGATCCTCCTGGACCTGACCCTCACCTGAAGGAACCCCTGCCTCGTGAACCTTCCCCTCTGGGTCTGGATCGTCACACTCGGCGTCACGATCACGTTCTTGCTCGTCGACATCCTCGTCATCGCTCGCCGTCCGCACATCCCCTCGATGGGCGAATGCGCGCGGCATCTTGCCTTCTTCGTCGGATCGGCCGTGGTGTTCGGTATCGGCGTGTGGGTCTTCGCCGGCGGTCGATACGGCGCGGAGTTCTTCGCGGGGTGGTTGACCGAGTACTCACTCTCGATCGACAACCTCTTCATCTTCCTCATCATCATGGCGAAGTTCGGGGTGCCTGAGAAGTTGCAGCAGAGCGCCCTGATGGTCGGGATCGTCATCGCGTTGATCCTGCGGGCCGTGTTTATCGCCGTGGGTGCCGCTCTGATCAACCAGTTCGCCTGGGTCTTCTACATCTTCGGGGCCTTCCTCATCTACACCGCCTTCAAGCTCCTCAAGGAGTCGGCGTCCTCCAACGACGATGAGGAATTCGAGGAGAGCGCGCTGCTGCAGTGGGTGGTGCGTCGGTTCCCGGCCACCGAATCCTGGGAATTCGGCACCAAGTTGTTCGGCCGGATCGACGGCAAGAGATACATGACGCCGATGTTCATCGTGATCCTGGCGTTGGGTACGACCGACCTGCTCTTCGCGCTCGATTCGATCCCCGCGATCTTCGGGCTGACCCAAGAGCCGTTCCTCGTGCTGATGGCGAACGTCTTCGCCCTGATGGGCCTGCGCCAGCTGTACTTCCTGATCGGCGGCCTGCTGAAGCGGCTGGTCTACCTCGGGTTGGGCCTGTCTGTGCTGCTCGCGTTCATCGGCGTGAAGCTGGTCTTCCACGCCCTGCACGAGAACACGCTTGGGTTCATCAACGGAGGCGAGGGCGTGCAAGCGGTGCCCGAGATCCCGATCAGTGTGTCCCTCGGCGCGATCGTGCTCATCCTGGGTGTCACCACGGCGGCCAGCCTGCTGAAGTCGGCGCGGGATCAGAGGGCGCAGCTCACGCGCGACGACCTCAGGCACTGATCGCGCTGAGCGCATTCCGCACGCTCGCCCGCTCAGCGACGGCGCTCTGGGCGAAGACTGGGTGCTGTCTACCGGGTCCCCGGACAGCCCGCGGGGGGCCGGTCGCACCGAAGCTCGCCGGCCTTGACGTGCGCAGAGTTACCCGTGAGTATGGATACCAGGCTGCCTCGCCAACCGACCGCGCGGAGGCCTGGCCGCTGGGCAGACGCGCACGGTGCGAGACGGGCCGCCTCACATGCGTACCCGATGCTCGGCCGTCCGCAGCCCGCCGCGGGAAGCACCCACCCGTACGTCAGGAGCGACCATGCCGCGCAACCTGTACAGCGAAGAGCACGAGGACTTCCGCAAGTCCGTCCGTGAGTTTGTCGACCGAACCCTCAAGCCCCGCGCCGAGGCCATGATCGCCGAGCATGTCATCGCGCGCGATATCTGGCTCGAAGCCGGCCGGCAGGGCTTCTTCGGGCTGTCCATCCCGGAAGAGTACGGGGGCGCCGGCGTCGACGACTATCGATTCAACGCCGTCTTCGCCGAGGAGATGGGCAAGTTCACCGCCGCGGCCGCATCGTGTTTCGGGATCCACTCTGACATCACCGCACCGTACATCGTCCACATGGGCACCGATGAGCAGAAGCAGCGATGGCTGCCCGGCGTCGCTTCGGGTGAGACGATCCTCGCGATCGGCATGACCGAGCCGTCGGGCGGCTCGGACCTGGCAGCGTTGAAGTCGACGGCTGTCCAGGAAGGAGACGACTGGGTCCTCAACGGCTCCAAGACGTTTATCACCAACGGACACCAATGCGACCTGGCCGTGGTCGCCGTGCGCACCGACCCGGCCAAGGGCGCCAAAGGCAT
>CAJDVG010000092.1_pt1 | contig 11241 bp, 10 predicted proteins | sample 7391321 | NCBI WGS metagenome assembly CAJDVG01 (sample SAMEA7055706, study PRJEB34461) | soil metagenome | biome: terrestrial ecosystem; feature: Peninsula; material: soil | place: Antarctica | collected 2016
CCGTCGATCCGATTCCGTCCACGAACCCCCGCCATCGTCGTCGCCCGAGGCTTCTGTCCCGGGGCCCGCTAGCGGCTGCTGTCGTCCCTTCCGGCTACCACGCGGGCCTCGTCACCGCCATGCCCGCGTCGGCGGCGGAGCAGAACGACCCGCGGTTGGCGGCGTACCTCGACGCGCTCTGCGCCCTCCTCCCGCGGGGGATCGTGGCCGTGGAGGTCCGAGAACTGACGCAATCGGCCGTCCGGTCGGGATACCGCGCGGATGCCCTGCGGGCCGTCCACCAGCGCGTGCTGGAGTCGCTGCGGATCACCGCTTTCGCGCGCGCCGAGACCGGCGGGGTCGGCGAGAACCAGGTGCGACACCTGCGAGCCGTGGCCCATTCCCTGGGTGCCCCGACGTACTTCGACGACCTCGCCCACTCCCTGGGTGCCCCGACGTACTTCGACGACCTCATCGTCCCCGCGGCCCCCCCGGCTCCGCCGCCGGGGTCCGGCACGTTCAGCCGTCCGGTCCGCAAACCGCCGCCGCCGCGGCCACCCGCGCAGGCGCCCCGGTGCGGGCACTGCCTGGCCATCGGTCACTACACGGCGCGGTGCCCCCAGATGCGCCGCGCCCGCGGGACGATCGGGCCCGTGGGCCCGGTGCCCGGCTTCGATCCCATCGACCCGATCGGCCCGATCTGACCGGGTACCCGTCCCGCAACGCGGCAAAGACCCGTCACGGAGGCGTCACGGACAAGTCACCGACCGGTCACGGATCTGGTCGGCGACAAACCTCGAGGACGCTGCCGCGGTGCCGACATGGGGGACGAGCAAGTTAGTTCCCCTTACGGACTCCGGCGGACGCCGGAACTCGGCTGCTTCGAAGGACGAACCATGAGCGTGAACTCGCATACCCCCGGGGTGGTCTTTGAGGTCGTCGAGGAGTACGGACGCTACGAGCGCTACCTGACCATCGCCTACGCGATCGTCTCGCTCGTCATCGTGTCGCTGCTGTGCCCGCGATCGCTTTGGGGCGTCTGCCTCGCGTTGATCGTCGTGATCGCCGCGGCCTTTCGCAAGTACCACGTGGTCGTGCACCGATTCGTCGGCAGCCCCACCGCGCGGGCCGACCGCGACGTCCAGCTGTGGGGGACGGCCGCTCAGGCCGTGGTGTGGGCCGCGCTGCCGCTGATGGTCGCGACCTGCCTGGTGCAGATCTTCTCCTGACGCCGGGACATCCAGGCATCCAGGCATCTGCCCTCGATCGCCTCCGGGTTCGGCGCGTCACCATTGGCTTCGGCGCGCTGCCGCTGACGGCGAGCGCCGGTGCGGGCTGGCTGCTCGCACCGGCGCTCGCAGTGCTCCATGGCGGTGGCGGTGGGATTTGAACCCACGGTGGAGTTGCCCCCACACACGCTTTCGAGGCGTGCTCCTTTGGCCACTCGGACACGCCACCGCCGACCAGGTTACTGCACGCCCCGACCTGCCACGAAACCCGATCCCTGCCGACGCGAGCCCCTTCCAGCGTCGACGGCGGGTCGATGCCCGGGCCGGAGCCGGGCCGGAGCCGGGCCGGAGCCGGGCCGGAGCCGGGCCGACGCTGAGTCAGCGCCGGGTCAGCGCAGCCCCTCGAAGAACCTCCGCAGCTGCGCCGCGCACTCCTGCGCGAGGACCCCGCCGATCACCTCGACGCGGTGCACCGCGGCCGGGTCGCGCACCAGGTCCCACACCGAGCCGCACGCCCCCGCCTTGGGGTCCCAAGCGCCCAGCACGATCCGCCGCATCCGGGCCAGGGAGGCCGCGCCGGCGCACATGCAGCACGGTTCCAACGTGACGAACAGGGTGCAGTCGTCGAGACGCCAGGACCCTCGCCGCGCGGCCGCCGCGCGCACAGCCATCACCTCCGCGTGTCCGGTCGGGTCCCCGGTCGCCTCGCGGGTGTTCCACCCCTCACCCATCACCTCGTACCCTGCGTCCTCGTAGCGACCGTTCGCCAGCCCCGCGTCCTGGTACGGGGTGTGGCGGGCCCCGCTGCCCGAGCGCGGGCCGACCACCAGCGCCCCCACCGGGACGTCTCCGGCCTCCGCCGCCCGGGAGGCCAGCTCCAGGGCGCGCGCCATCCACGTCCCGTACGCGCGCCTGTCGGCCCCCATGACCACGTCAGCGCCCACGGCCACGTCCATGCCCACATCAGCGCCCACGCCCACATCAGCGCCCATGCCCACGCCCATGCCTTTGTCCGCACCCGCACCGTCGACCACGCGCTAAGTTTGCGGCATGCGCGTCCACGTGGCCGACCACCCGCTGATCCACCACAAGCTGACGTACTTGCGCGATCGGGACACCGACTCCCCCACCTTCCGTCGGCTGGTCGACGAGCTGGTCACGCTGCTCGCGTACGAGGCCACCCGCGACGTCCGCGTCGAGCCGAAGCCGATCCAGACCCCATTGGCGCCCACCACCGGGATTCGGCTGGCCCACCCCCGCCCGGTGATCGTGCCGATCCTGCGCGCGGGTCTCGGGATGCTGGAGGGCATGGTGCGGTTGCTGCCGTCCGCCGAGGTCGGGTTCCTGGGCATGGTGCGCGACGAGGAAACGCTGCAGGTCACGACGTACGCGAACAGGCTGCCTGCCTCCCTCGAAGGACGGCAGGTCTATGTGGTCGACCCCATGCTGGCCACCGGCAACACGCTGGTGATGGCGATCGACTTCCTGCTGGCGTGGGGCGCGCACGAGGTCACGAGCGTCTGTCTGCTGGCCGCCCCGGAGGGCATCGACCACGTGCGAACCGCGTTCGAGGGGCGCGGGGACGTACGGCTCGTGCTCGGCGCCGTCGACAGCCGCCTGAACGAACAGGGCTTGATCGTGCCGGGCCTCGGTGATGCGGGAGATCGCCTGTACGGGGTGGTCTGACCGGCGCGCCTCCGCGCCGCGGCATGACCAGCACTCCTGCGTGCCGCGGCACGCCTCCGGGCACCCACTGGCACGCCGTCAACGCGTCAGCGTCAGCCGATGCGCTTCTTCAGCCCGTCCAACTCCGCTTGCAGCGCGGTGGGGAGCTTGTCGCCGAACTTGGCGAACCACTCCTCCAGCATCGGAAGCTCCTTGCGCCAGCCCGCTTCGTCGTACGCGACAGCCGCCGCGACCTCCTCGGCGGTCATGTCCAGGCCAGTCACGTCGAGGTCCTCCGGCTTCGGCGTGAAGCCGATCGGGGTCTCGTCCGCGCCGACGGTACCCTCCAGGCGATCGATGACCCACTTCAGCACGCGGGAGTTGTCGCCGAAGCCCGGCCACACGAAGTTGCCGTCATCGTCCTTGCGGAACCAGTTGACTTGGAAGATCTTCGGCAGCTTGGACTTGTCAGGCGAGTACTTGCCCATGTTGATCCAGTGGTGCACGTAGTCACCGGCGTTGTAGCCGATGAACGGCAGCATGGCCATGGGGTCGCGACGGACGACTCCGACGGCGCCGGCGGCCGCGGCCGTCGTCTCGGAGGACAGGCCGGCAGCGACGAACGTGCCATGGTTCCAGCTACGCGTCTGGTAGATCAGGGGGATCGTCGTGGCGCGGCGGCCACCGAAGAGGAACGCGTCGATCGGCACGCCGTTCGGCTCGTCGTACTCCGGAGCGATGATCGGGCACTGCTTCGCCGGGGTGGTGAAGCGGGCGTTCGGGTGCGCCGACTTCTCGCTCGACTCGGGTGTCCAGTCGTTGCCCTTCCAGTCGATCAGGTGGGCCGGCTTCTCCTTGGTCATGCCCTCCCACCACACGTCGCCGTCGTCCGTGCGCGCCACGTTGGTGAAGACCGAGTTGCCGGCCTCAAGGGAGAGCATGGCGTTGTTGTTGGTGTCTTTGCCGGTGCCCGGCGCGACGCCGAACAGGCCGGCCTCGGGGTTCACCGCATACAGGCGGCCGTCCTTGCCGAAACGCATCCACGCGATGTCGTCGCCGATCATTTCGGCCTTCCAACCGGGGATGGTGGGCTCGAGCATGGCGAGGTTGGTCTTGCCGCAAGCGCTCGGGAAGGCACCGCCGATGTAGTACGTCTTGCCCTCAGGGCTCGTCAGCTTGAGGATCAGCATGTGCTCGGCCAGCCAGCCCTCGTCGTGAGCGATGACCGAGGCGATCCGCAGGGCGTAGCACTTCTTGCCGAGCAGCGCGTTGCCGCCGTAGCCGGAGCCGAACGACCAGACCTCGCGGGTCTCCGGGAAGTGGCTGATGTACTTCGTGTCGCTGCACGGCCACGGCACGTCCGCCTGCCCGTCAGCCAGCGGGGCCCCGACGGAGTGGAGGCACTTCACGTAGCCGACGTGCGTCTCTTCCATCTGATGGAGCACGTTGGCGCCGATGCGGGCCATGATGCGCATGTTGACGACCACGTACGGGGAGTCGGTGAGCTCGACGCCGTACTTCGGCTCGTCGGCCTCCAGGTGGCCCATGACGAACGGGATCACATACATCGTGCGGCCCTTCATGCAGCCGCGATACAGATCCGTCATGAGGTGCTTCATCTCATCGGGGGCCATCCAGTTGTTGGTGAACCCCGCGCCGTCCTGCGTCTGGCTGCAGATGAACGTCTTGTCTTCGACGCGCGCGACGTCCTTGGGGTCCGAGGCGCACCAGAACGAGTGCTTCTTCTTGTCGTCGTTGAGACGGATAAACGTGCCGTGCTCGACGAGGAGCTGGCACAGTCGCTCGTTCTCCTCTTCGGAGCCGTCCACCCACACGACGTCGTCGGGGGTGGTGAGCGCGGCAACTTCCTCGACCCAGGTGGCTAGACCGGCGTGCGTCGTGACGCCTTCGGTGGAAATCGTGGTCGCTTCGGTCATGTGTCGGCCGTCCCTTCGGTGTTGGTCAACTTCTCACGTTCTCGCGCGAGTTCTCCCCGTGCGTGCCATGTCGCGCGAGTTCTCCCCGTGCGTGCCATGAGAATCCGCGACATGCGCTCGGGGCGCCCGCCGCCGCACCATCTACCGCAGGTGGAGAGGCTTACGTCTCACGGTACAAGGGGAAGGGCCGCCTTCGTAGGGCCTCCATGAGGGATAGACGTCACATCTGCGCGAACTTGCAGGAAACGTCGCCGTACGGGTGTGAGCGCCGGCGTCCGGCGCCCGACCGACGCCCGATGAGCTGGGTCGCAGGGGACGCGGGGGAATTCGCGCGGCGCGGCGCGGCGGGGGTACAGTCTCCAAGTCGTGGTCACCGGGCATCCGGGGGGGCAGCGGCAGGCGCCCGTAGCTCAACGGATAGAGCATCTGACTACGGATCAGAAGGTTGGGGGTTCGAATCCCTCCGGGCGCGCCACACAAAACCTCAGGTCGGAGCCGGATCACCGGTTCCGGCCTTGCGCTGTTCCGGCCGCCGCACGCCGGATTTCAGGACGAGGGTGCGATGTACTCGTGGCGCAGAGCGGTCACCGCGGCGATGTGGCCAAAGTCGTGATCCGCAGTCAGCACGACCGCGTCGTTGACGATGGCATAGCCCGCGATCAAGATGTCGAGAGGGCCCGCCGCACGGACCAGACCAGCACTCCACAAAGCGCTTTGCATGTCGAGCAAGAGGGACTCGCTGGGTGCAACCTCCAGCGGGAACCCTAGAGAGATCTGCTCCCGATATACCGCATGCTCCTGCGCACTCCGAGCGCTATGACAGAACTCCAGGACTTGCGGAGGGCAGGTGACGAAGAGGTTCGACGGTGAGCGCTCGATGCCTCGCAACCGCTGGGTGATCGGCGCGTCGCGCAAGGTCAGTCTGGCCCAGACGGAGTTGTCGACGAGGTAGTCGGTCACGAGTTGGGGGCACCTGCAAGGTCGGGAGAGACCACCGGTGATCCCAGTCCAGCAGCAAAGCCGTCCAGGCCCGCGATCCCGTCGATCATTGCGCCCTTCTGCTTCGAGGCGATGAGACGCCGCAGCGCAAGGTCCAGAACGGCGCGGTTCGACTTCTCGCCCGTCAGCACCCTGGCGCGCTCGATGAGCTGCGGATCCAGGTCGACGCTTGTCACTGCCATGGCAGGCACCCCTTCCAATATATAGATGACTATACAGAACCGTCTCGTTGCTCGGTAGTCGCGACGAAGCCCCGGCGGCGAGGACCCAGTGCCGGCGGCCCACGCGCCGCGGAGGTTGCGGCCGACGTGGCGGAGGTGGCGGCTGAGCGCCGTGCCGGTCGCCACGCAGGCATTGCCTTGGGGACCGATCCCGGCGAGTCTGGCGTCGGATCGATGGACACCTGCGACCAAGGGGAGACCGCCATGCATCACAACTTTGAGGGGCGAGCGGCCCTGGTCACCGGGGCCGGGTCGGGGATCGGGGAGGCCTGCGCGGTGATGCTCGCCGAGCGAGGGGCCCGCGTACTGGTCGCGGACATCGACAGCTCGGCGGCCGAGCGGGTGTCGTCCGCCATCGGGAAAGCGGCAACCCCGTTCACGGTGGATGTGTCCGACCCGGACCAGTGCGCAGCCATGGTCGCTGCAGCGGTCGACAGCTTCGGTCGGCTCGACGTGGCGGTCAACAACGCTGGCGTCGCCGGCCCGTCCGCCCCCGCGGGCGAGTACCCGCTGGACGGCTGGCGCCGCGTGCTCTCCATCCACCTCGACGGGACCTTCTACTGCTGCCGCGCCGAGATCGGCGTCATGAAGGCGGCCGGCGGTGGGTCGATCGTCAACATGGCCAGCATCCTGGGCTCAACCGGATTCCAGGGCGCGCCCGCGTACGTCGCCGCCAAGCACGGCATCGTCGGATTCACCCGCGCGGCCGCGCTGGACCACGCGGCGGACGGCATTCGCATCAACTCCGTCGGTCCTGGCTTCATCCAGACGCCGCTGCTGGACGACGCGCCGGCGGAGGTCGTCGCGGGCGTCGCCGCCCTGCACCCGCTGGGCCGGCTGGGCACCTCCGACGAGGTCGCCGAACTGGTGTGCTTCCTGGCCTCGGACGCTGCCTCGAACATGACCGGCGGCTACTACCTGGCAGACGGCGGCTACACCGCCCGTTGACGGCAGGCAGCCGGCCGACGAATCGGCGCGATCCTCCTCAGGTGAGCCCGTCCGTCAGGTGGGCCCGCCTCCGGGTCTGCGGGACACGCCGTCGGGTCGGTCGGCCCTGCCCAGGCGGCCACGCGGGCGCAGACGTACGTGCGGCAGTTCCGGCGCGGGTATCCAGTCGACATCACCGGTGTAGCCCTCCACCTGGCCGAAGCGCTCGTCCTGGGCTTGCCATTCCGCTCGGTACCGGACGATGTCCTCGTGCGTGCGGCCGACGAAGTTCCACCACATGACGATCGGCTCCTGGAACGGTTCCCCGCCGAGCAGCACCACCCGCGCGGGCGCTCCGCCGTCAGCTCCGTCGCCAGGCTCGCCGGCTCCGCCAGTACCGGGGTGGGCCAGCACCATCCGGTCGGGGCCGGCGTCACGAACGCCGAGTTCGCCGCGCGCCAGCGGCTGCCCATCGACCGTGACGTCGCTGCGGTCGACCAGGATCGCGTGTTCGAACGACTCCTGAGTCGCGAGCTCCCAGGTCGTCCCGGGCTCCAACAGGATCTCCGCGCCAAGGAGCGGGGTGGCAGTCCGTACGGGTGAGGCGTCACCGTCCAGCCCCGGCGCCCCCAGCACCCCCGTCGCCTGCGGCAGCCCCGGCAGCCCCGGCAGCCCCGGCAGCCCCGGCAGCGAACCGACGAAGACCCGCGCCGAGCCGCCCGGCACGGTGACCAGGTCCGGCACGTGATGCTGGAAGTCCCGCGCTGCCTCCCGGTCGGATTCGGGCAGGGCCACCCACAGCTGGACCCCGTGCAGCACACGTGTCGCGGGCGTGGACACCTCGCTGTGGCTGATGCCCCGCCCGGCGGTCATCAGGTTCAGCTCCCCCGGCCGGACCACCGCGTGGACGCCACCAGAGTCGCGATGCTCGATCTCGCCCTCGAAGAGCCATGACACCGTCTGCAGCCCCGTATGCGGGTGCGGTGCCACGTCCATGCCACCGGTGCGGCTGACGTCGTCGGGACCGTAGTGGTCGACGAAACACCACGCCCCCACGAAGGATCGGTCCTTCGAGGGCAGCGTTCTGCGTACCGTCATCGCGCGCAGCCCCCCGAGCGGCACCTCTCGCGGGGTGATGACCTGGATGCTCATGGGACTCCTCCGACCGACGCGGTGAATCACGCTGGAAGCTCGTGAAGGCAGCTGTCATGACACGTCACGCGGGGTGATCGCACCACATCATCTGTCACGACACCTGCCACCTCGGTCCCGGCCCCGTGGCAGGGCGCTTCATACCGTCAAGGCTGTCGCCCACCGTGCCGATCATGGAGGGGCCTGCCTCGATCGGGCGGCGTACCGTGAACGCGCACACCACGACGACTGGGGGGCATCGTGACCACACCGACCGATCCGACCGATGCTGAGCACGGACGCGACCCGGCGCCGACCCAGCCGCCCCTCCCCCCGCCCGGCACACCGACCCCACAATCGTACGAACCTCCCGGCGTCCAGGTTCCTCCTGGCGCGCTGACGCCTCCGGGCGGCCCACCCGCCCAGACTTTCGGCCAGTACGGGCAGCATGAGCAACCAGGCCGACCATCGAACGCTGGGCCACCGGACGCCGGGCCGCCAGGCGCCGGGCCCCAGGACGAGGTGTGGCGCCAGCCGCAGTACGGGCAGCAGGTCCCGCAGTGGCAGTCCGGGTACACGTGGGGGCAGCCGAGCGGGCAGAGCGTGACCGCGTCGAAGGGGTCGCGGCTGGGCGGGTACCTGATCGACTGCTTGGTGCTCGCCGTGCCCACGTTCGCGATCAGCCTGGTGTTCGGCGCGGTCATCGGCCGGTCGGCGTCGGCGGGCGAGCCGGTGTCGGACACGGCGGCCGGTCTGTACGTGTTGCTCCTCAACGTGGTGCTGCCGATCGCGGGACTCGCGTATTTCGGGTACTTCGGCGGCGTCCAGGGCGCAACCATCGGCCAGCGCGCAGTCAACATCAAAGTCATCGACACGCGGGGTGGCGGGCCGATCGGGTTCTGGCGGTACGTGTGGCGCATGGTCGTGCTGGGTGTGACCGGCAATCTGTGCACGCTCGGGTACTGGTCGATCTTCTTCGACGGTTCCGGGCAGGATCGCGGCTGGCACGACAAGGCGGGCGCGTCCCGCGTGGTCAGGGCCTGACGGCCCGGTCAGCGCGGCGGGACGGCGCGTCGGGCGATCGAGACTCGGGGTGATGACCCGTCGTCCTGGACGACCCGCACGACATGCGTTGCGCCGGGCGGGGGTTCGGCGGGCGGCGCGGGGATGGCGGCAGGGCCGGTCGTGACGGCAGGCGCGGACGGTACGGCGGTGGGCTGGACATCGGCCCCCGGGCCGGTCGTGACGGCAGGCTCGGACGGTACGGCGGTGGGCTGGTCATCGGCCCCCGGACCGGCCGTGACGGGGCTGGCAGGCTGCGTCGTCGAGGTGCTGACGTGCCCTGCGTGGGAGGACGCGACCGGGGGTTGCTCGTTCGGGCGAGAAGAGACCGGCGGCGCGGCGGCGCGTGGCGGGCCGCGCGTGCCTAACTGCGGCGGCACGTGGTGCGAAGGAACGGGAGAGGGGCGGGCGGGGACCAGGGTGGCCACGCCCGCGGCAGGTCCAATCGGCGCGGATGAGCCATGCGCCGGGCCGGGTTGCGAGAGGAGCGGGCGGGGTGCGTCGGCAGGGTCCTGGCCGGCGGGGACGGTAGGCGCGCTGGATGGCGCGGTCGAGGTCCGTCCCATGGTCGCGGTCGAGGTCGAGGTCGCCGTCATGGTCATCGTCGAGGTCATCGCCAGTGTCGTGGTCGTGGTCAGGGACGGCAACGCCAACGTGCTCGGCACGACGTTCGCCCCGCGGGCGCTCGACGGGCTGGAGGACGGCATCACGCGCTCGCCGGCCTTCAGGTCGCCCACGTCTGACGGGTTCCCGTAGTGCAGGTGGGAGATCAGGGAGCCGGCGGTCAGGATCGCGAGCGTGCCGGCGAGCAGCCCGATCGGGAGCCAGGTAGGGCTCGTCGCTCCGCTCACTGCCTCGCCGTGCAGGTCTCCGCGGGGAGGCAGTGCACCATCGGCGGGTGCATGTGCACCGGGCTGTGCGCCGGCCCAGGGCGTCCGCTTGCGCGCCCCACCCGCGCGAGACTTCGGCTTGCCGTCCCCGCGTGGCGTCACTGAAGCCCCCCTATTGTGTCAGGTGTCCTTAAAGATTGTGTCATATTCCTGAGTGAATTGGAATATGAGACAAGGCTATTGGTGAACCTCCTCGCTATACAAGACGGACGTCCGGTATGCTGATCAGGCCGCTCTCGCCAGGGGCGGCAGCTGGCGGTGACGCGCCAGGGATGACCGTCGAGGCCCCGCCCGGAATCCGGGTGGGGCTTCGATGATTCTCGGGACGGGTGCGTAGACGACGGACGTGTACACGCGACTGGAGGCGTGAGATCTGGGTCACGGTGGTGTCTTTCGCGTGATTCGCCCGCGCTTCCTGCGACTTCTCGGACGTCCTAGTGGCAGAGTTACTTTCGTCCGTGCGGACCATGTTGTGCATCGGTGGCGCGGCGAGGATTCACGCAACGGTCACAACCGATGGGCGGGGGGACGTCAACTTCTCCGTCCGGAGGGAGTGGGTCTTCGCCGAACCTGAGGCCCCTGGGACCTCGCAGACAGGCAGTCGTCGGCTCCCGGCGTCCGAGGATCGGCGGCGCAGCCTTCGTTCTGGTGCAGGTCTGCACGGCGGCGGCCCGCCGCAGGGTCGAGTTCTTGGCCTCGCGGCGGGCCGTTTTCACTCCCCTGTCTCAGAGCTCGGCAAAGGCCCCACCCCGTGATGGAGTGGGGCCTTCGCCGCACCTGAGGCTCCCTGGGACCTCGCAGACCAGGCAGCCGCCGGCTCCCGGCGTCCGAGGATCGGCGGCACCGTCCTCGTCCTGGTGCAGGTCTACACGAAGAGCGGCCCGCCGCATCGCAGCTCAATGCTGTGCGGCGGGCCGCTCCGTGTCACGTCCTGCAGACCGCTAAGCGGTGACCTCGGACGCTATCTGACTGTGATCTTCGGTCGTCACTTGATGACCTTGTAGGCGTCGAGCGCGAGCTCCTTGCCAGAGGTCAGTGACGCGATGACCTTGATCGTGTGGGTGCCGGTGTCGGGCAGCCCGATGTGGCGCAGCAGCTTCTTGTACGGGTCGGCGTTGGAGTCCGAGCCCGAGTCCATCCAGGCCCAGTTCTTGCCGTCGACCTGGATGAGCGCCTTGCCACCCTTGGTGTACTGCGTGCC
>CAJDVG010000108.1_pt1 | contig 10862 bp, 10 predicted proteins | sample 7391321 | NCBI WGS metagenome assembly CAJDVG01 (sample SAMEA7055706, study PRJEB34461) | soil metagenome | biome: terrestrial ecosystem; feature: Peninsula; material: soil | place: Antarctica | collected 2016
CGCGAGGGCCAGCGCCTCCTGGAGGTCCTGGACCTGAAAGAGCTCGCCGGTCGCAAGGTCAGCACGCTTTCCGGCGGCCAGCAGCGACGCCTGGACATCGCGCTCGGCCTGATCCACGCGCCCGCCCTGCTCTTCCTCGACGAGCCCACCACCGGGATGGACCCGCAGAACCGCGCCCACCTGTGGGAGCACATCCAGGGTCTGCGCAAGCAGTACGGCACCACCATCGTGCTGACCACCCATTACCTCGACGAGGCCGACGCGATGGCCGAACGGGTGGTGATCATCGACCACGGCGAGATCATCGCCGACGACACCCCGCAGGCCCTCAAGGACGACCTGGCCGGAGACCGCCTGCAGGTCACCGTCGCCCACCACGACCTGGCCGTCGCCCTGGACCGGGCCGCCGAGATCGACCAGCGCCTCGAGATCGACCAAGAGGTCGGGATCCGCCACGCTGCCGAGCGCCACGCTGTCGAGCCCCACACGCTCGACTCCCACGCTGTCGAGCACCACGACGTCGGCGACGGTGAGAGCGACGTCGTCATACGGCTGCGCGGCGCATCCCGGCGGCTGCCCGCCTTCCTGTCCGACCTGGACCGTCACGGCGTCCAGGTCCTCGCGGCGAGCGCCGACCACCCCACCCTCGACGACGTCTTCCTGACCCTGACCGGACGCAGCCTGCGCGATGGAGCCGATGCCGCATGAGCCCTTCCCCGTCGCGCCGCACCCCGACCCAGATGGATCCGACGCTGGACCCGACCCAGCTGGACCCGCAGACGGGGTCGACTCCACGCGCCCGCAGCCACGCCGATACCCGTGCTGATACCCGAGCCGGCGCCCCCCAACCCGGCGCGCCTCGCCGACGCCACACCACCGTGTTCTCCGACACCGTGTCGGTGTGGATGCGGGAGAGCCTGACCATCATGCGGGACCCCTTTTCGGTGGTCTTCTCGCTGGTCCAGCCACTGATCTTCCTCGGTTTGTTCGCCCCGTTGCTGTCCGGGATGACCGGGGGCCAGCTCAGCCAAGGCGAAACTCTGCAGTGGTTCCTGCCCGGAGTGGTCGTGATGATCACCATCTTCGGCACCTCGATGACCGGATCGAACCTCCAGTTCGAGCTGATGACGGGGTCCTTCGAACGGATCCTGGCCACCCCCCTGTCGCGCTCGGCGTTGATGATCGGGCGGTCGCTGAAAGAGCTCACGCCGCTGGTGGTCCAGGCGATCATCATCGTGCTCGTGGCCTGGCCGTTCGGGTTCCGGGTGCACCCGGCGCACATCGCGGGCGGCCTGGTCGTCCTGGGACTGTTCGGCGTGGGCGTGGGTGGGCTCTCGTACGCCTTGGCCATCGCCACGCGCAGGGCCGAGTGGGTCTTTTGGGTGGTCCAGCAGACCCTGATCTTCCCGCTGCTCATCCTGTCCGGGATGATGCTGCCGCTCGACGTGGGACCCGAGTGGATGCGCACCGCGTCCAAGCTCAACCCGTTGACGTACGTCGTGGAGGCCGAGCGGGTGCTCTTCGCCGGCGACGTCACCGCGACGGTGCTCTGGGGAGCTCTCGCCGCCGCCCTGACCTGCCTACTCGGGTTGGCGGTCGGCGTACGGACGATTCGGCGCGCCATCCTCTGAGCTGACTCACCGCCCGGTCGGGTGGCGCCGGGCCACGTCGCCCGCGCCGGGCCACGTCGCCCGACGCCACCATTTCGCCGCGCCCCGCGGTCGACGCCCCGGCCCACTGGGTTATGCGGGCCATGCGGGCTAGGACCGCGCGCCGCCGTTCGACTGCACCCCCTTGTAAAGAGTCCAATAGTGTTGTGGCACAATATTATTCGCGTGCTCATCGCGGCATGGACGGAACCGCCCCGCGAACGAGCTGCAGAACCGACCGCCTTCGCACCCTTCGAGAAGCGCGAGGGATCGGGCATCACGCCGACGCCACCCCTATAGGCGTCGACGTGCCTGTGACCGCTGAGGCGGTCGGTGTGGGCGCGCCATCGCGCGCCCGGTCGTCCCTGCCCACCGCGAACACCTGGCCACGACAACCACGGTCTGGGTTAACCCGCCCCTACACGGGAGTCCCATCATGCGTAACAAGCTCACGCGCGCCGCCCTGGCCGGCGCCCTGCTCACCAGCCTCATCGCCGTCACCACACCCTCGGCCCAAGCGGCCGGCTCGCCGTTCGCCGCGCCTCGCGCCAACCCCTACCCGGTCGCGGCGACCCGCGCCCCGAACGCCACCCCTCGCACCGCGTTCGCCGGCGCCGAGATCGCCCGGCTGACCGGGGAACGCGACTGCTGGGTCGGCGGCTACCGGCCGTACGAGCGGGCGACCAGCAACCACAACACCGGCAACGCGCTGGACTGCACGATCTCGCCCCGGATCGGCCTGTACCCGAACAAGGCCACGCGCTACCGGGGCTGGGAGATCGCGACATGGCTGCGCAACAACGCTGCGCGACTGCAGATTCGCTACGTCATCTGGGACGGCGGCATCTGGCACGCCGGGTGGGGTTCGCCGACCTGGCGCGCGTACACAAGCGCCACGGGAGTGACCGGCGGCCACCACGACCACATCCACATCTCGTTCAACAACCCCCACGGAGACTGACGACGCCCGCAGTGTGCAGGTGTGCCGGTGTCGCGGTGTGACGCCGGCACACCGCCACCGGCGTCGCCGCCGCCCCGCTCACGGCTTCGCCGCCACACCGCTCATCGACGCAACCCCGCTCAGCCAACACCGGAACGGCTTGGCTCACCGGAACACCATGGCCCCGCGCGCCGTTACACCTGCGGCAGATTCCCGGTTCCGGAAGCGAGACGACGCGAGACCATGTCCAACTCTGAGCGCGCCGCCACGGGTCGCGACGTCGACCTTCCCGCCAGCAGAGCGCCGCGGGAGGGCGCCGCGCTGTCCGGCGCGGTGCAGCCGCCCGGCGCTCCAGACCCTCAGGCGCTCGGCGCGTTGGCCTGGCTGCTCGACGACCTCGTCCGCATCCCGGGCCTCAACGTCCGGGTCGGGCTCGATGCCGCCATCGGCCTGATCCCCGGCATCGGCGACTCGATCGGCGCCGCCCTCAGCAGCGTTATCCTCATCGGCTCCGTGCGCTACCGCGTGCCGTTGCACGTGCTGGTCCACATGGCGTGGAACATCGTCGTCGATGCCGTGCTCGGTCTCGTGCCGGGGGTCGGCGACGTCGCCGACGCCGTTCATCGCGCCAACCGCAAGAATTATCGGCTGTTGCAGGACACGATCGAATCCGGCCGGCAGGTCGACACCGACACCCGCGGCTACCTACTGCGCGCCGGCCTGCTCGTGGCCGTGCTCATCGCTGCTCTGGTCGCGATGTTGATCCTCTCGCTGTGGGTCCTGCTACAGGTCATCCAGGGAATCTTCACCTAGTACGGCGGTCCGAGGCGGGACACTGGGCGCATGCCGATCCTCAACAAGGACATGACCTTGTGCATCTCGCTGGCTGGGCGCCCGTCGAACATCGGCACCCGGTTCCACAACTTTCTGTACGACGAACTCGGCCTGAACTTCATCTACAAGGCCTTCAGCACGAAAGATCTCGAGGGCGCCATCCGCGGCGTCCGAGCGCTCGGGATACGCGGCTGCTCGGTGTCGATGCCGTTCAAGGAGGCTGTGCTCCCGCTGGTCGACGTCGTGGAGGATTCGGCGGCGGCCATCGAATCCGTCAACACCATCGTCAACGAGCACGGGCGACTCTCCGCGTCGAACACGGACTACGAGGCCGTGCGGGCCCTCATCGCCCGTCACAAGCTGGATCTCGGCCTCCCCGTGCTGGTTCGCGGCTCCGGTGGCATGGCCAAGGCCGTCGTCGCGGCGTTCCGCAACGCCGGTGCCGAGCACCTCACGGTGCTCGCCCGCAACCGGGACGCCGGGACGGCGCTCGCGGACCGGTACGGCTATGCCTGGGCCGCCGACGATCCTCCGCCGATGGAGGCGATCATCGTCAACGTCACCCCGCTCGGTATGCACGGACCCGACGCCGAGGCCCTCTCTTTCGGCGAGGCTCAGGTGGCGGCGGCGCAGACAGTCATGGATGTGGTGGCGTTCCCGGTCGAGACGCCGCTGATCCGTGCGGCGCGGGCGGCGGGCACGCCCGTCATCACCGGTGCCGAGGTCATCGCGGAGCAGGCGGCCCGGCAGTTCGAGCGGTACACGGCCGTCCCCATCACACCGGAGCAGGTGGAGCGCGCCTCGGCGTTCTCGCGTCAGGCCTGACGCGAGAACCATGGCGTTCCCCCCTCCTCCCGCCCCCCCGAACCCAAGCGGGACGACCTGGCGGCGCTACGGTGAGCGGCGGACCCAGCAGCGCAGCCTCGCCTCGCTGTTCTTCCCCCGCTGAGGAGGCACACGAGTTGACGACCTCGGAACCGCGGCTCGCCGCCCACGGGGCTGCGCGCCTCGCGTACGAGACCTTCGAGATGTTCGACGAGCCCGTGGGTGCGCCGGGAGGTGAGCCGCTCCTGCTCATCATGGGATTGAACTTCCAGATGCTGTGGTGGCCGGACGGATTCTGCCGGGAGCTGGCCCGCCACGGATTCGCCGTGGCGCGTTTCGACAACCGCGACGCTGGGCTGAGCACGCACTTCACCTCCCAGGAGCCCGACCGTCGGCTGGAGGCGCTACGCCGACGGGAGCCGGTCTATCGGGCCCGCGACATGGTCGGCGACGCGCTCGCGGTCCTGGACGCGCTCGGTTGGGAGTCGGCACACATTGTCGGAGCGTCCTTGGGCGGCATGCTGGCCCAGCGGCTCGCCGCCGCCCATCCGCGCCGCGTACGCTCGCTGACCTCGATGCTGAGCATGCCCGCCGACATCGGTCCGGCGGGCGCGCTGCGCTATCTGCGCCCGATGATGACGGCGGCGAGCGGGCGACAGCCTGAGCGGCGTCCGGACGAGGGTGAGATCCGCCGCATGGTCAAGGTGGCTCGCGCCATCTCCTCGCCGGGGTACCCCTTCGACGAAGCGTGGGCCCGAACCGTCGCGGAACGATGCCACGCCCGGTGCCCGCGCGACCCCAGCTCCACGATGCGGCAGGTCCGTGCCAACCAAACCGATCCCGCCGATTTGTCGGCGATCACCGCTCCGACGCTCGCCATCAGCGGCCTCGGCGACCCAATGGTGCGTCCGCGCGGTGGCCTGGACACGGCACGACGCGTCGCGGGGGCGTCGTTCGTGGCCTACCACGGCATGGGCCACGATTTCCCCGAGGCGCTGTGGGGGCCGATGGCCGACCAGATCCAGGCCAACGCCAGGCGGTCCCGGCCGTGACGACAGGCCGGTACATGGGTGGGCGACCGGTCAGCTCAGCCGGATCCCCGGCATCGTCAGGACTCCCCGACCCTCCTCCGCGGCGACCTGCATGCCTTCACTGGTGCGCATCCCGATGGCGCACCTCCAAAGGGGGGCCCGGCCGCGGGCTGCGGCCGGGCCGGGCCTCGGGCAACGCCCGACTGCACCAGCCAGCGCCCAGCTCACCTCCTGCCGCAACGCCAGATACTGCGACCCAGCGGGCTGGACTCTGATACGTGGCCGCCATCGACGTCCAGCGCGCTGAGTATGGGTCAGTCTCTGGACGCGCCTATGTCCCACGGATTGAGGCAACGGACGCCGAGGGCGTCGAAGTGTTTGGTGTTCCGCGTCACGACGGCCATCTCTGCAGACTCCGCGACGGCAGCAATAAGAGCGTCGTCGAACGGTGCGTGCTCGGGAACCCGATAGGCCGCGAGGATCCGGGCCGCCGAGAGGTCGAACGGCAGCACCCGGTCGGCGAACGTCGGCAAGACGTTCTCGTCGAACCAACGGCGTAGAACCGCTCCTTGCTCAGCGTCGGATCGCTCCTTGGCCATCACTCCTCGCTCGATCTCCGCGATGGTGAATGCTGAGACGAACTGGTCACCGACGGGAACCGACGCTGCCCACACCTCGACAGGCCGGTTGCGCCCTCTGACCCGCAGTGCGGACACCACGTTGGTGTCCAAGAGATACTTCACCATTGGGCTGAGCGAGCCGTTAGGCCCAGGCGCTCGGGTTCGAACTCGATGTCGGCACCTTCGTCGGTGCCCAAGAGGTCAACGATAGTGACGGGCTCACCGGCCAGGGCTCTGGTGAGAACGTCGCGCGCCTCTGCCTCGACCGACCGGTGACGCTGCTTGGCCCGCGCGCGAAGCGCGGCTTTGGTCCCTGCGGGAAGGTTGCGGATCAGGATCTGTTCCAAAACGACACCTCCGATATCACCCTAATGATATCACCACCCTAGGTCAGCGTCAGCGCGACTGGACCACGCACCGGTCAGCTCAGCCGGATCCCCGGCATCGTCAGGACTCCCCGACCCTCCTCCGCGGCGACCTGCACCGCCGCGAGCAGCGGTGATGCTTCGACCGACCACCCGAGCAGTCCGCCGATCTCGGTCAGGAGCGAACGTCCCGCGATGAGGCAACGTCCCGCGATGAGGCTCACGGCGCTCGAGGCCGCCTCGGAGCTGTCGGCCGGCATCAGCATGTCGAGAGGACCGGCCTTCGGCACGACGCGCATCTCGATGTCGTCGCGGTCCAGCTCCGCCGCCGCGCACGCTCGCGCCACGGCCGCTTCCAAGCCGCCGACCTCATCGACCAACCCCCGCTGCGCCGCGTCGGCGCCCGTCCAAACGCGCCCGCGCGCCAACGGCTCGAGCGCCTCCATCGTCATCTGGCGGTCTTGGGCGGCCTTGCCCGTGAAATCGTCGTAGATCGCGTCGAGCCAGACGTTGAGCCGCTCCCACTCAGCGTCCGTGAAGGGACGCTGGGAGGAGAACATCTCGTCATACGTCCCCTCGGATACGCTCTGCGTGCGCACCCCGATCCGGCCCAGCCCCTCGGCCAGCACCTGCTTGCCCGCGATCACGCCGATCGATCCGGTGAGGGTCTGCGCATTCGCCACGATCGCTGCGCACGGCATCGCGATGAAGTAGCCCCCGGAGGCCGCCACGGCGCCCATCGACGCCACAACCGGCGTGCCCGCCTCCCGCAGGGCCAGCACCTCGCGCCGAATCGCGTCGGACGCGACGTACGAACCGCCTGGGCTGTCGACCCGCAACACCACGGCCTTGACGTGCTTGTCCCGACCGGCCTGGCGCAGCGCGGCGCCGATGGTGTCCGCTCCGGCGGATCGGCCGCCGAACTGACGGGAGCCGTTGCGCCCCAAATGGATCGGTCCAAGGGCCTGCACGACGGTCACAACCGGTTTACCCCGCTTGGTGACAGCGTCCACCCCATGCCGGAACGAACGGTATCGGTCGACGTACCGCAACTCCGCCGTCGCGTCCTCATCGCCCGCCCGCCGCCGGAGCGCGGCGAGCGCCTCGTCGCGGTAACCAAGCCGGTCGATGAGGCCGGCCTGTTGGGCGTCATGCGCGCGCAGCATTCCCTCATCGAAGGACGCGCGGACGGTGTCGGCCGCGAGCGACCGGGATGAGGCGATCTCCGCGACCGCCGTCTCATTGAGCGACGCGACGATCCGGGCCAGCATCTCGCGCTCCGGATCCGACATGCCCTCACGGGTGAGCATGTCCAGAGCCGTCTTGAACTCCTTGCGCTGCGCCGACTGCGGCAAGACGCCGAGCTTATCGAGCGCGCCTCGCGCATAGACACCTTGCGCGACGGCGCCGCGCAACACCAGCTCACCGCTCGGCTGCAGCCAGATCTCCTCGCAGGAGGTGGCCAGGTAGTAGCCGGCGGTGCCGCCCGCCAGCTCCCCGTACGACTCCGCCCACGCAACCGTCGGTTTGTTGCTCTCGGCGAATCGGGTGATCGCGCGGCGCAGTTCGGCGACGCGGGCCACCGGCGCGCCGCCCGCGCAGTGCACGATCAGCCCCGAGACACGCGAATCGTCGGCCGCGCGTCGCAGCGCCTCCACCACACCGGCGAGAACCGGCGTATTGCGCGCCCGGAACGCTTCGAGCGGCGAGGAGGGGGCACCCTCGGCGAGCCCGCGCGCCAGGTCGATCTCGAGCAGGCACCGACCCTGCACCCCGGGGATCGGGATCTTTCGCAGCAGCGCGTCGTCGATCGGCAGCATGTCGAGCAGTTCTCGCAGGTTCGCCATGCCCGACACGGTACGTGCCCACGCCGCGCCGCCCCGACCCGCGCATGACGCGGAACACACTCCTCGCCGCCTGCAGCCGCCCCGATCGGCGGAGGAGCCCTGGCAGGATGGACAGGGGTCACAGGCAGCCAGCCACCCAAATCAGGAGGCAAGACGTGGGCGAAATCGCGACGCTGGGAGTGCTAGGTGGCGGGCTCATGGGTTCGGGGATCGCCGAGGTCGCGTCCCGCGCCGGAGTGCCGACGGTGGTCAGCGAGGTCGATGCCGCGTCGGCCACCGCCGCTGAGCAGCGGGTGCGCTCGTCGCTGGAACGCGCGGTCGCGAGGGGCAAGGCCAGCGCCGAGGAGCTGGACGCCGCGTTGGCGCAGCTCACTTTCACCACCGACCTCACCGCGCTCGCGGACTGCGACATCGTGATCGAGGCGGCGACCGAGCACGAGGAGACCAAACTCGCCCTCTTCGCCCGCCTCGGCGAGATCCTCACCCAGTCCGACGCCGTCCTCGCGTCCAACACGTCCTCACTGCAGATCGTGCGCCTGGCCACCGCGTCCGGGCGGACCGAGCACACGGTCGGACTGCACTTCTTCAGCCCGGTCCCGCTCATGAAGCTGGTCGAGGTGATCCCGTGCCTCACGACGGGAGCCGACGCGCTCGAGCGGGCCCGCGTGTTCGTCACGGAGAAGCTGGGCAAGACCGCGATCATCGCCCCCGACCGTCCCGGCTTCGTGGTGAACGTGCTGCTCGTTCCGTACATGTTCGCGGCCATCCGCCTTCTCGAGGGCGCCCACGCGAGTCCGGAGGACATCGACACCGGCATGCGCCTCGGCTGCGGTCACCCCATCGGGCCCCTCGCCCTCATCGACGCGATCGGCCTCGACACGGTGCGCGCGGCGGGGCTGGGCATGTACGAGGAGTTCAAAGATTCGACATACGCCCCGCCGCCCCTGCTCAACCGTCTGGTCGACGCGGGATTCCTGGGCAAGAAGTCCGGCCGAGGGTTCTACGACTACTCGTAAAGCACGGGTCGGCGAGACACGCGAGGCATGAGCCAGGTCGGCACGGTCAGGTAGGCACGGTCGGCCGCTTCTTGGACCCTCGTCTGACGACGTCTGCGCGTCGCGTACCGTAAGCCTGCACGGCCCCGACTATGTGGGAGATCACACGAAGGGGATCTCACGCAGCGACGGGGGCCAGGAGGCGGCATGGAGTTCGGGTGCGTCGAGCCGGATCCGGAGATCCCCGACGTCCGGCTCGACGAGTTCTTGCTGGGCGCCGCGGCGGACCACGATCCGGCCGCCATCGCCGTCCTTGACGACGCCTTGGGCATCGAGCTCACGTATGGCGACCTCATCGGCCAGGTGCGTCGCCTCGCCGGATCCTTCGCGGCCCGCGGCATGGCCCCGGGCAGCGTCGTGGCGGCCCACTTGCCGAGCGGGCCCGACGCCGCGGTGTCCTTCCTGGCCGTCCTCGCGACAGGCGCCACGCTGACCCTCGTCCCCCCGACGCATTGCTGCGAGGAAATGGCGGCGCAGCTCGCCGTCGCCGGTGCGGACACCCTCATCACTCACGAGAGCCTGGTCGGATCCGCGGTGCCGGCGTCGGTCCAGCGCGGGTTGCGCGACCATGCACTCATCGTGGTGCCGGCGCGTACGGGGGTAGGGCCGCCTCCGGCCCTGCTGTTCGCGCCGCCCTTCACCCCATACGACGACTTGCTGCGCGAGGACACCCCGCTCGACCCCGCGACGATCACGGTGGACCCTGCGACGCACCCGGCTGTGGTGGTGTTCTCCTCCGGCGCCACCGGCCCACCCAAACCAGTCGTCCTCACCCACCGGGCGATGGTGGCCAACGCCGTGCAGCTGCACGGGATCCTCGGCAGCGCGTGCGGTCGGCGGATCCTCGCCTTCCCTGACGATGGGCGAGTTCGATGGGCGCGCCGCGTTGCGGCTCATCGAGCGTCACCGCGCGACCGCGGCATACGTGGTCCCGCCGGTGGCGAGCTTCCTCGCGACGAGCCCCACCCTGGCGGACTTCGACCTGTCCTCGCTCACGACGATCGTCTCCGGTGGCGCCCCCTTGGATCCCGCGATCGGACGGACACTGGCCGAACGACTCGGGGTAGAGGTGCTCCAGGGGTACGGCCTCGCGGAGATGGCGCCGGTGACCCACGTGATGCGACACGGCGCGGGGCACAGCATGGACGGCGTCGGAACGCCGGTGCCCGGGGTCCGCTGCCGCGTCGTGGACCCGGCGAGTGGCCGCGACGTCCCGGCACCAGAGCCGGGCGGCACGGGCACGCCGGGTGAGCTGTGGGTCACGGGTCCCAACCGCATGAGCAAGTACGTGGATGCTCCGCGCGCGACCGCCGCGGCGATGGACTCGGACGGGTGGCTGCGCACCGGGGATCTCGTCACCATCGACGCCTCGGGTCAGATGCGCGTCATCGACCGGCTGGCCGAGCTCATCACCTCGCGAGGATTGCCGGTGGCCCCCGCGGAGCTGGAGGCCGTCCTACGACACTACCCGGGCGTGGCGGACGCGGCCGTGACAGCGATCCCGGGCTCGACGCCCGGCGAGAAGCGTCCGTGGGCGCTGGTGACGCTCGCGGACGGCGCCGGCGTGGGGCCCTCCACAGAGGGTCTCCTGAATTACGTCGCAGACCACACTGCGGACTACAAGCACCTGGCCGGGCTGACCTTCGTCGACGCCATCCCCCGATCGACGGCCGGCACGGTTTTGCGACGCGAACTC